>OLXT01000059.1_pt1 | contig 76670 bp, 104 predicted proteins | sample 1673931 | NCBI WGS metagenome assembly OLXT01 (sample SAMEA103958134, study PRJEB25191) | human gut metagenome | reverse complement strand
ATGTCAATATATAAAATAATATTTTTTTTATATATTTTTTTTTATTATTTTAGTTGACATATTTTGTAAGAAAAGATATAATGTAGATAGGAGGGAATATTTAGAAAGGAGAATCATATGGATTATTGGTATGAAATGAGTTACCATAAATTTATCCCCCAATCAAACCACGAAAGACTAAGAAACGAATTGGACGATAGCGCACACGAGCCGATTGATGATGAGATAAATATAGACGAGGTGCAAGATGGCGAGTAAATATGGCATTAAAATAAAAAATATCAAAGCTGCTACACTTTATGAATACAACTTAGGGCTGAGAGATTATTATTCTTACACCAATGCGATGTTTACAAATAACCTGCTTAGTTATTATCTGCAAGACAACGGATTACAAGTAAGCAAGGACAACAGGACACGAGATATTATTTGCTTAGAGTTCGATTTTGGCACAAAGAGCTATGAAGAGGCTGTCAAGAACTTAGAGGACGCCATAAATAAGATTAAAGATAAACCTGAGGAACAAGAGAGAAGAATTAGATTAGAGAATTTATTAGAGAGATTACACTTAAACCGAGAGCAGTTTGTGAAAATGACGGCTGACGAGTTGAGATTAGAATATTATACAAAAGGCGTAGATGTGCCATATATCATCACAAATAAAAAAGGTGAAGTTATTAAGACAGAGCTAATACATTATCGTATGTTATATCGCAGTTCAGGCAAAGCTAAAGAAGGGTCGTGTATGTTTATCGCTGACAGGCTCTATAAAAAAGCTCGGAACTTTATCTATATGGGGATTGATATGCCAAAGAATGACGCTCCTATTGTAGAGGCAAGCGCATATGTGTCGCTCATTACAAGCTCTATTATAGATACGCTTAATATCCACCCTGATAATATTCTTGTGCTAAAAGATGTGGACAGTACATTTAATCGTGAAGTTATTAGCGTTGAGATAGACGATAAGCGACAGTGTTATTCAACCCGAATTAAGGATTATGAGTTATCGAATACATTATTTGATGGACAGGCATTGATTGATAACAGTATTTTCCCTGAATGGGGTAATGGCTATGTGCTATTACGTAACCATATGTGCAAAATGGCAGCATTCAAATCCAATATACAGCTTTTTTTTCAAGATTACTTTGGTAAGAATTATGAAACGGCTACCGTCATAGATATGTTTGGTGTAGAGCATAAAGCTAAAGATATCAAGCTAATCACAACAGATAACGCTATGAAATGGCTTAAGTTTGGTGTGAGCTATGATTATTGGGCTGATAAGGTCAAAGCTAACGGGTGTAAATTTGGTATTGTTAAAACGGCGCATAAAAGTAAGCTCGGCGAAGTACAGCGTATGAGCTACCAAATGATAAATGCTCTCGATATGGACATAATGGAAAATGTGACACAACTTAGCAGGGAATACATAAATGACCTAAAAAATGATACAGAAGTGTTTATGCAGTTTCTTAGAGACAACACTACATTTGTAAACGACTACGATGTGCTTGTAGCCCTTTGTGAATATAATCCTGGATTTGTCAGGAGTGAATATTTCAGAACGCGGCGTAAGCATATTATCAACGCATATATTAAAAAAATGCAGACAGGCAAGGTGCTTCAAGAGGGTGACAACCTTGTAATAGTTGGTTCACCATATGCGATGTTATTACATACGGTTGGTGAGTCTGTTGAGAAAGATGACACATTCAAAACTGAGCCGTGTGGTATACAATGTTACACAAGGCGGTTCAAAGAGGGCGAATATCTCACAGGGTTTAGGTCGCCGTTTAATTCTCGCAATAATTTAACACCACTCCATAACGTGTACGATGATAGGCTTGATAGGTATTTTGATATTACAGAACAGGTAATAGCGGTAAATTTACAGCATACGGATTTTCAGGACAGAAACAATGGTAGCGACCAAGACTCAGATAGCATATATTGTACTAATCAGCCCGACATAGCGGCGTGTGCAAAACGGTGTTATCGAGATTATCCAACAGTTGTAAATAATATCCCAAAGGAAAAGAAAAAATATAAGTATAGCCTTGCGAATTACGCCCATATAGATAATAACCTTGCGGCGGCACAGCTTGCAATAGGCGAAGCGAGTAATTTGGCACAGCTTGCCCTTACATATACGAATAATTTTGATGATGAAAAATACGAGAACTACGCTTGTATACTTGCTGTATTAGCTCAGGTGGCGATTGATAACGCTAAGAGAACATATGATATTGACCTCACTAACGAGATAAAGCGTATCAAGCGCGATATGGACATAAAAAAGAATGGTTATCCTCGCTTTTGGCTCAATATACGCAAAGGTTTCCCAAAGGACAAGATAAATTATGACCTTAAGTGCCCGATGAATTATCTTGGCGACATAAAGTTTAAGCGAGCTATTGTCCAGAGTGAGACGCTCCCGATGAGCTATTTCTATAAACAGCACAAGCTTAAAACAAGCCGTCGTCAATCTCGTAAGGTCGAGGGTTTTATAGAAAAATATTCGTATGAGCTTTATGGGGGCTTAGTCAACACAAAAGAACCTGATTATTTCTTGTTACAAGATGGGTTTGATGCACTTATTGAGGATATTAAAAAAATATATATCTCAAAAGAATATGTCGGATTGTATTCGTGGCTTATTAACAGGGCATTTAGTATTACACAAGGGGTACAAAGTAAGGCGAATATTATGTCGGTTAAGACGATGAATAATAAATCCTTACTTCTGAAGGTGCTTTATAACATAAATCCCGATAATTTACTAAAAATCTTCAGTAAAAACCTTGAAAAATAGCCAATTTTTGTACCAACAGAAAAATGCCATTTTTTACAGAATGTTGAAATTTCAACGATTTGTAAAATTTTAATAAAGTTAATATATGAATGAGGGATAAAAGGAATTAGAAAGGAATTGACAATGTTACGAAAAAAAGAGTTAGTTCGTGCCTTGTCAGATGCTACACACATCACATATAAAGATTCACGAATTATTATAGATGCACTCTTAGGGATACTAAGGGGCGCAATTATAGTAGGTGAAGATGTGGAGCTTAGTGGTGTAGGATTTTTTACAAGGCAAGATGTAGCCCCACGAAAAGCAGAAATGGGGATGCTTAATCCAAAAACACAAGAATTTGGCATGAGAAAGCCAAGACACAGTTATCAGAGACCCGTATTTCAGTTTAATAAAAATCTGAAACAACAAATCCGTGAAGAAAGCACCGGATTTATGGGTGAGGTGTTTGACGATGAGCAATAATGATATAAATTTTAAAAGGAATAAGCGAGTAGGCTATAATGAACTTATCAGGTTAGTAGCGGCTAAGGCAGGAACATATAGTGAGGTTTCAGCGCAGAAATATATCGAGGCTTTTATAAAGGTCATAGCCGACGAGCTCCTCTTATGTGGTGAGGTATCAGTACCGCAGTTCGGGGTGTTTCACAGTACATATCGAGAAGGGTATGATAGGCTTCTAAGTGAGGACTTTGCTCGTGGAGCACCCGAATGGCGGTACATAGAACCCACTTATAAGGTTAAGTTTAAGGTAAGTCAAGTGTTTATTGACGCACTTAATGGGGAGAGAACTTTGTTAAACGACAAAGATTTCCTGCTTAACCTTGACCCATTGTATAAAGAGGCAGAGGACGACAACAAGTTTAGTGCTAAGGCGATTGAAAAGCAATTTATAGAGAATTATCATAGAGATAAAAAAAATGCTAAACTCGCTAAGGCTGAAAAACAGAAAAAGAATAAACCTAAGAAAAAGAAAAAATCTACCTATCAGCCTGTGGGTAAGATTAGGGTAATAGAAAAGGGCAAGAGATTGAAAGGAATTAAAGATGAGTAAAGATTGTTACAAGAAAACTACGAACGTTACGATAAAAGGCAGATTCGATGTTATTGATGAAAAGAGAGTTGTTGTAGTAGAGGGCAAGACAGGTAACCAAATAATAGATATTGACGAGGTCTTAGATACAGTTGCAGGAGATATACTTGGTTCATATAATATACAACTTATCTTAACAGACGAAGAGGATTATAGCAATGAATAGAACATACGAGGACGAGCTTCAGCTCTTAATAGATAAGGTTGAGCAAGTAAACGATATGGACTGGGTGGAAGTCACCGATGAGCTTGGCATAAATATGTCGCCTGAAACTCTCCGTAAATCATTTACAGGTGGTTACTATGGCGGCTATCAAGTGGCTAAGTATTATCAAGACAAGATTGCTAATGGTATATTGACCGAGCAAGAAGTCGGGGCGATAAACGCCGCAAAAGACGAGCTGTTTAAGGAAAAGGTCAGACTGCAAGACGCAAGACGAGAGCTTAATGCTTTAAAGCGTGAAGATGCTCGTTTTGAGAACCTTGTAGATAGAATGACACAAGCAGTTGAAGAGTTGCCTGATATAGTTCTGCCAAAAGCAATGCCATTTAACGAAACGGGCATAGCAGAAGCATCGCTTTTAATAAGTGACTTGCATTATGGGCTTGAAGTGGATAATGCGGTTAATTTTTATAATTGTGACCTTGTAAGAGAGTATCTTGCTCAGATTTGTGAAAAGACAAAATATTACTGCGCTCTTCATAGGGTACATACATTACACATAAATCTTGCAGGCGATTTAATATCAGGTAGAATTAAGTTACAAGCAAGGGTAGACAACGAAGAAGATACGATTACACAGATTATCAGTGTGAGTGAAATCCTTAGTGAATTTATTGCACAGCTCGATAGTGTTATACCTGAAGTTAAGGTGTATGGTGTAATCGGTAATCACAGCAGAGTGGAAGAGAATAAGAAAAGTGTGCTTCATTCGGAGAATTTTGAGCGTCTTATTTTTAGATATATTAAGTTAAGAGTTCCTCATATACCATTTATCACAAACGGCTTAGAGGACTGGCTTATTTATAAAATAAAGGATAAGCGCATATTTTTAACACACGGCGATAAAGATAGTGTGAATAATATTAAGATACATGCAGTTAATATCACACAGCAGATACCCGATATTTGTTATTTGGGTCATGTACATCATCTTAATGTAAAAGACGATAACGGCACAATGATAGTTGTTAATGGTTCGCTTGTTGGTAGTGATGATTACGCAGTGAGCCTTAGATATAACACCAAACCTTATCAAATGCTTCAGATATTTGATAAAGATATGTGCTTGTATCAGTTAGGGGTGGAGTGATGAACTACATATTTGCGTGTATAGTGCTAATACTGTTCTCGTATGACATCGTGAACACGCTTTATTGGCTCTCTCCAGCCTTTCACGAAAAAGTTAGAAAAATATTCACAAAAAGTTGTTGACAAAAGATAATGACTAAGGTATAATGTAAAGTGTCAGATAGATAACTCCTACTGACGTACTTTAATACTCCTTTACTTGTGGGCGGGGCAGACCTTTTATAATATATTTATCAGTTTGGCATTTTTGTTTAAATAAGGCTGCCGCAATCCCACTGGCTTTAGACGGTGGGGAGGGATTAAGAAAAATAGCATAAGAGAATTACTGGGTAGGGCAGGGACTGCCCGAATTAACGCCTGTGGAGATAGTAGGTTGCGAGGTCAATGAAGCAGGAAGCCCATTAGCTTTAGACAATGGGTAGTTCACATAACATAGGGATATAGCCAAGTTCGGTAAGGCTACGGAATTTGACTCCGTGATGCGCAGGTTCAAATCCTGCTATCCCTGCCAGTAGGGGTGTTGGTTATGCTGACGCTTGTACGGTTCAGCTCATTACTTAACTGTTATCTCTGTCAGAAACCTATCGGGTATACACGAGGTTTTTCGGACGCACTCCACTAATATTATATACTCATGTAGCTCAGTCTGGTAAGAGCAGTGCTCTGATAAGGCAAAGACCGTTGGTTCAAATCCAACCATGAGTACCACCTCCTCTATACTTAACATTAATAGAAAATGACCTCACTTTAAGTTCTTGCTTAGGAGTGTAAAAAAAATCGTACAATATTTTCTTGCTTAAATATTGTAGCACACAAACAGGTTTTCAAGGTTTATGACACAGTGTGCTTCTATGCTTCGTTAATTCAGTGGTTAGAATATCGGGGTTTCATCCCGAAAACACAGGTTCGACTCCTGTACGAAGTACCAGTATTGCGGCGTAGTAGCAGTTTTCATATTTTTACCTTTTTACTTTTTTTCTAAAAGAGATACCTGAAATATGGTGTCTTTTTTAGTGTGTGTAAAAATATGTCGAATGAAAGGAATAAAAGGAATGGCGGTAAAACGAACAGCGGTGCAGGAAGCGTTTTGTATGGGTTGTCAAAGAACTCATCCTGTCACCGAATTTTATAAATCTAATGCCCCATATCATCCAAATGGGGTATTACCTTATTGTAAGGATGCAACCGAAAAGATATTACAGCATTATCTGAAAAAATCTAAATCTTTAGAGTCGGCTATATGGCTTACTTGTGCTACGGTAGGTATACCATTTATTCACAGGGCTTATGAAGTCTTTGAGAAGAAAAACGAAGGTTACACACAAGGGGCTAATCGTAAATATTTTGGGTTGTATCTTAACGCTATGACAACCGTTGAAACTAAGCAGAATCCGTTTATAGACTTCTATGATACAGACACACCGCTTGATGGCGTTGCGTCTATAAAGCGTAGTAAAGAAGCCTTAAAGTTTGAATATGAAAAGTTTGAGCTTGATTGGGGCAAGCAAGAAGTCGAGGACTATCAGTATCTTGAATATAGGTATGATACTTATACGGGCGACCTTGAAGAGATGAGTCCTGCACAAGAGACGCTATATCGCAAGTTGTGTCTTGTAGAGCTTGCTATGCGAAAAAAGGAAGAGTTGCACGAAGATACTAAATCTGAACAACAACAAATGCTCTCTCTTATGGATAAACTTAAAATATCCTCGTTTACTAATAAAGATGAAGAGGGTGTTGAGGTTCGTATGATTGAAGCTCGTATAGCGTGGATGGAGCAGGAAGAACCTGCCGAGCATTTTAAAGACAAGGAAAAATATTGTGACTTTATGAGCATTAAGTCATATTTCTATAACCATATTTTCCGACCACTTAAAAACTTACTTATAGGGTCAAAAGAGTATACACTTCAAGAGGTTAATGATGAAATTGCACCAACCGACAAAGAAGAGTAGGTGATAATATGTCATCGTTAGAAAAGTTAATATTAGAGCGTAGAAAAAAAGAACGCAATCGTAAAAAACGGCTCACATATGAGCAGTTAAGACAAAAGACGAAAGATTGGTGTACTTTTTACAGGCGCAATTGGAATATATATGCCACAGATGAGTTGGGTATTAAATTACACTTTTTTCAGCAGGTGGCTATATTCTTTGCGGGTATTAGTGATGTATTTTACTTTATGTGTGGTAGAGGTTTGTCTAAGTCATTTCTTGCCGCTCTTATAGCTATAATACAATGTATGCTATATCCACGAAGCGAGGTCGTTATAACGGCAACCACTATTAAAACCGCTAAAAAGATGGTCGATGAAAAGATAAAGGGTGAATTGTTTGGCGTATTCTCTCCTAAGCTAAGGTGGTTATACAATAATGGACATATTAAGATAACAGACAATCAGGAAGAAATTAGGATAGATTTCACATTCAATAAGTCTTGGATAAAAGTATTGCCTGAACAAGACTCGTCAAGAGGTGAAAGAGCTACACTGCTTATATTTGAAGAAGCTCGTTTGTTAAAGAAGCATATGGTTGACTCAGTATTTATACCAATGAGACACGCCCGTGTTCCTGAATACAGAGCAAATATTGAGAAGTACAAAAATGACCCCGAACTTGTTGAGAGAGCTAAGATAGTATATCTGACCTCAACTCGATATAAGCACGAATGGTTTTGGAAACAATGGGTTGTTTGTGTTAATAATTTCTTTGGTAATGCTCGTCTTAATTACTTTATCTTTGCGGGTGATATTATTTCATCAATAGCGCACGGCTTCACAACAGAAGAGGATTTTGAGATAGCAAAACTTGGCTCGTCTGAAATGGAAGTGCGTATGGAATATTATAACGAACCTATTGGTGAAGTAGAGGGCGCATTTTATTCTCTTGAAATGTTTAAAAGAAACAGCATAATCGAACAGGCGTTTGTTCCACCAACTACTGAGGAATATATCTTAAAGCACTTAAGGGGCGAAATTCCATGGTTTAGGGATAAGAAAGATGGCGAACAGCGTGTCGTTTATGTGGATTTTGCGTTTACTGACACAACATCGTCTAAGCGAGCCAGTGATAATACAGTTATAGGACTGATGAGCGGTTTTCCTAACGATGCTCGTAACCATATACTTAGAAACACAGAATATATGGAAACATTCAGCGGCGGTCAGAAAGATGAAAGTACGCTCCGAATAAGAGAGCTGTTTTATTTGTACAATGCGGATATACTTATAGTTGATATTCGTAATGGTGGGGAGGATAGAATTATTGACCTTACTAAACCATATTATCACGATGGCTTTGGTATTCAGATGAATGGCTTTGGTATTTTTAAGGATGCTACTATCACAGACCATTATTGTAGCGCGGCTAAGGTTGATAATCTTTCTAAGCGTGTTGTTGACCCTAATGCTGTACCTGTTATTATTCCTGTTGTTGGACAAGATGACCGAAATAATAACTTCCATATAGCGATGAAAAACGCTCTTGAAAGTAATCTTATTCGTTTCCCTATGGATGAAATTGAGTTAAAGGAAAAGCTAAGTCTTGAAGGTATATGGGGTGCGATGACACCGAATGAGCGTATGCGTAGGTCACTTGCACATGTACAGATTGATATAATGGTAGAAGAAGCCATTAAGTTAGAGCAGAAAATAAAACGAGGTTTTATTGCACTTGAAACAGTTGGAGATAACAAGAGGGATAGAATTGTGGCAACAGAATATGCTAACTATTATTTCTATCTTCAAGAATTAAGCATGATAAAGAAAGCGATAACCCCTGAGTTTGATATAAACGATTGGCAACTTTGGGGATAATTGAGGAAAGGAGGAAAATATGGCAGAAAACAATATAAGTAATGACGAACTGCTTACCAAGTCGCAAACATGGGATGTGCTTGAATTTGCGCAAACATTATATAATCAGCTCGATGGTGTTTATACACCTGAGATATTAAACCAAAACTTGGTTAATCTTAATAATAATGTGCAAGTACCTACATATCAAAAGATTGTAAGTGCTCTCAGAGATATGCCTGATGGGGCTGAGATATTAAGCTCTTTTTCTCAATATATGGAATATTTTGACTCTATATATAACAAGGTGGCTACATATAAGGCTAATATGTTATCGTTTGATTTATCGTTTGTTTGCACAAATGCAAATGATAAAGATTACGAAAGCGATGAATACAAGAAAGATAAAGCAAGGGTGTATAAATTTCTTAATGCGTTTTCTTACAAGAGCCAGTTTAGGAATGTAGTTAAAAACCTGCTCCGAACAGGTGTGTATTACACTTGGTTTAGAGATAATGGTGTTAAGTTAGATACTAAAGGAGCTACTAAATATACTTTACAAATATTGCCGCAGACATATTGTAAGATGACAGGGTATTGGAATGACTCGCTTCCGCTGTTTGATTTTGATATGACTTATTTCTTGCAGCCGTCTACTGATATAGACCTCTTTGCGCCAGTGTTTAAAGAATATTGGCTTAATGTGTATGGTAGTGAAGAAATGGAGACGGCAAAAGATTATATTCCGTCAAATAACTTTGATATGCGTACGGGCACATTTGCTTTATGGACACAGACCAGTCCTAAAGACGGAGCGTGGGCGTTTAAATATGACACCTCGAATTTTGCGGTTGTACCACCATTGGCGTCACTAATGAAAGACACAATATTTGATGATGAGATTGCCAAGTTACAGAGAGATAAAGATTTTGCATCAGCATATGCACTTCTTGTAGGTGATATGAAAATGCTTGGCTCGAATGAACCAAATGCGTTTGCGGTGCAACCTAAACAACTCGCATATCTTCTTTCGCTTTTACAAAGAGGGTTGAGGCGTAATATAAAGGTTGGTGCGATGCCTGCTGAACGAACAGATTTTTACCAATACGAGGATAAAAACCCTGATTTATATAGCAATTATATTAAGACAAATGGTAGTATAGGTGCAAGTGCCAGTCGTCTTATATATAGTACAGATAAAATGAGCCAAGCCGAAATAGAAAATGCTATCATTACAGATTATGCAGAGATAGCACATTTATATGCACAGTTTGAGCAGTTCTTGAATTACTATGTTAATCAGCGAACTCGTACTTATAAGTTTAAGTTTATGTTAGAAGGTAGTGTATATCCGTTTGAACGGCAATATAGACAAGATAGGCTTCTTGAACTTGCCGATAGAGGGCTTGTTCTTAACGAGAGCGCATTTGCATCGGCTTATGGTTATCCGCCGCAAGTGTTTAGTGCTATGCTTGAAGAAGCTAAAAACGGTGGTCTTACAGATAAACTTACGCCGCTTATATCAATACATACAGCATCAGGTGGTGAAGGTGGCAGACCACGCAAAAGAAGTGCATTATCAACTCCGTCAAGGGATTATGACGATTAAGGGGTGAGCAAATGAATAGTGTAGAAAAATGGATAGAAGCGCAAAAATCTTTAGTAGATGTTGTACTTGACCTTGCTCTTGAAATGAATGCTTCAAATGATTATGGGGCAATTGAGATAAGTGCAGGGTTAATGGATAAATTATCTACTATAATTAAGCGTATGGGTGAAACGACCATCTTAACCAATACACCGATTACTACGCCGCCCGATAATAATGATATAAAACCGCAAGAAGAGAAAGAGGGTGAAGAAGTATGAATGTATCACATAATACAATAGAAGCCCTGTATGAGCTTATAAAACGCTGTTTTGCTGAAAATCGTTGGACAGATAGATTTGTTAGTGTGCTTGGGGTAAAATTTGCTTGTAATCAATCAGCAAGTCTTATACATCATGCAATAGCACATGCGTATCCACAACTTAGTGACCTTGTTGGCGAGTTATGTTTGGAGCGTTATAATATTGCTGTCGAATATGGTGCAACGCCTGAAGGTAAGCAAAATTATGATACTGTTACAGATATGATGAAACAGTTAATGGAACGTTCAATAGATTTTCAGAATATGTTTATTGGTGTTATGAAGATAGCGTGGGAAAATAACGATTTACAGGTGTATTCTAATCTTATGGAGTTGTTGACTAAGTATAACTATATTGTTGAACAAACAATACTACTCCATGATAAGATAGGATACTATGGCGAGGATAATTTTATTAAATTTGACCACGATGTTGATAAGTTTTGGGTATTATCTGAAACTTTGTTTACGCCTGATGAAGGTGAGGTCGATGAAATATAATGATTATCGGTGCGCCTAAAGAAAAGCAGAATTATATATGTATAGATGGGTATAATACTCTTTTAAAACAAAAGATTGAACAGCAAGGATTTACTCCCTCGTATTTTGCGAGCGGGGTATTCTTTTACTTAAAAACAAATGATTTGGTTAATTTTATGAGAAAGGAGGGAGTCCCTTTTGAATAAATATCTTAATTTTGAGATTAGTAATGTGCAAATTGTAGAAAATAGTGCGCAGTCGAAATTTGCAATCTTACAAGTTGATGTTTGTAGGTCAGGTAATAATACGCACCGCTTACCGATTACAAAAGAAGCTATTCAGGACTCAGCGGTTAGCGTTAAAGGTGTACCTATTCTTACTAAGGTAAGATATGACGGCAAAGATTTTATGGGTCACGAAATAGACGAAATAGCGGTTGGTTATTTCTCAGAAAATGAGCCACAGCTTGTAGAGGGCGACGACGGCGAGCTTTATATTCGTACAACTGCTAAAATATGGAAGGCTTACTTTGATAATGTAGTAGAGATACTTAAAAACAAAGAGGGTAAAACCGATGTATCAATGGAAATGCAAGTGCTTAAAGGCAAAGAAGCAACACTGTTTGAAGATGGGCTTATTGAGCTTTTCTGTATTGTAGGTGTAACGCTTCTTGGTGTAAAACCAAGCATTAAAGGCGCAAAGGCGACTGTACTTAGTTTCTCAGAGCTTAAAAGGATTGGGGATGAGGAAGATACAGTTGTAGGTAGATTACAGCAGTTTGCAAATAGTAGAAAGAATATGGCACAATCATATAGTGTAAACGAAACCACATTAAAAGACACAGCTTGGGGTGATGTGGACAAGACGGAGTTGCGAAATAAGGTCATGGAAGCTATGAATCGTGATATGCTTGTTCATAAGGTATATGCTCTTGTTGAAGATGGTTGGCAAGACGCTCCAAGTGAACATCTTAAATATCCACTTATGGAATTAGTGGGCGACACTTTTTATTATAACCGCTATGCGCTTGCTTCGGCACTCGCTTATGCTAAACAGGAAAATGAGGGTAGTGTTGTAAGTAAGGTAGAGAGTTTATATAAAAAATTTAATCTTGATGATAAGGAGGACAATGATATGGCAGAAAAGAAATTTACCGACTTATCCTTTGAAGAAATAGATGCTTCTGTTATGAAATTTGGCGAGCTTAATGGTCGTAAGATTTATGATGAAGTCATTAAAAAGATAAAGGAAAAGTTGGGCGACCATATGTTTGTAAAGGGCATATATGACAACAAGATTGTAGTTGAAGATTATGACAAGAAAGAGCTTGTAGATATTCCTGCTAAGATAAAGGTTGGCAAGGATGACGAGGCTATGTCAATTGAAATTGACTACGATAAAATGAAGAAGTCAACAGTTCAACACGACTTTGCGGACGACGGTGATGACCACGATGACGATGTAAAGGAAATTGAAAAGACTAAGAAAGACAGTGTGCCTAATGACGATGATGACGAGGGAAGTGATGAGGACGCCGAAGAGTTCTGTAAGGAATTTGCCGCTGAACTTAGTAAGGTTGTGAAGATGGGGCTTGATGCACAGGCTTATGCAGGGGCTATGCTCCAAATGCTTAGAGCTGAAACAATTGACGAAATAAGAGCGGCTAAAATGCTTGGCGACGATGAAGAAATGAACATCATAATGGACACTATATGTGATATGGCTTGTGAAAGATTTGAGCTAAGAGAGTATAAGTGCGCTAAGGAAAAAGAAGAGTGCAGTCAACAGATTGCGCGTGCTCTTGCTGAAGTAAAGGGTGACATTAGTGATGAAGATTTCGCAGAGTTTCAAAAGAAGGCTGATGAGTGCCAATTTGCAGACCAAGCATCAGAGCTTATTACTACAATTAAGGCATTTGCTTACGAAAAGAGCAAGAGTAAAAAGGTTAAGTTCTCACAGGAGGACGGTATCATCCGTATGAGCTTACCAATAGAAAAGGATACAAAGCTAACGGGCGATGTATTTGATAGAATTATGAATAAATAAGGAGGTAAAAATATATGGCTTATGGATTTATGATAGAGTCGAGAATAGCGGCAACTAATATTGACGCTCTTAACAGAAGTGCTGTTAGCACTACAGTAGATGTTGCAGGTGGTGGACTTGTATCGCTGACTGCGCCTGAAGTACAAGGTGAAGATAGATATACGGCAACAGCTCCTGCGGCAGGAAAACTCACTAACCTTTGGATGGCATACAACCCATCGTATCATGTGGTTACTACGCCGAATATTCCGAACGGACAGTTTGCAGGTCTTTCGATTGACCCAAGAGCATTTACTAATCCAATGAACAGAACATTTTCAATATTCAAGCCTGTAAAGTATGATAACATCGTAGTTTCGGTAGACGCTGTTTCAGGCGACAGTATTGCAAGAGGTACAATTCTTGAAGGTGCGGCAAACAGTACACTTCTCACTAAGGTGGCTCAACACACAGCCGGAAACACTGCTTTCGTTGTTGAGTGGCAAGGTGTTCTCCCGTTCCCGCAGGCAGGTATCGGAAACGATTTCTACACTGGATATAAGATTGAATGTATCGAGGCTTAATATAAGGTCGATAGAAAGGAGAAAATAATATGAGAGAATTAAATAGCGTAATTAAATTTAGCCAAAGTTCTCCTGAGCTTTACGAAGCTATGAAGATATATTTTTCAAGCTCGATGGCTGAGGCAGGAGTAGCAGGATATGCTAAGGCTGATAGAAGTGCGGCAGATATGGAAACCGCTATAAATAAAGCATTTTGCGACGAGGTTGAAAAAAGAAGCGGTTACACAGTTGAACAGTTTGATGGTAGTGTAAGAAGATGGGCTAATAACCCAGTTGTTCAGAATTTTGCAGACAGTATAAGAGACTTCATGATAGATATGGTTCTTCCTATCACTCTCGAAAACGGTGTGCTTAGATATTTTGCCGATTTCAGATATGCTGACCTCGGCGACAGCATGAGCTTTGATATTCAGAATAACGCTCTTTACACAGTATCTAAGGCAGGATACAGACTCAGAAACACTAATATGCAGAAGCTCTATGGCACAACTGTAACTCTTGTTCCTGAGAATAGAATGATTACAGTAGGTACTGACCTCTTTGAAATCAGAACAGGCAGAGTTTCAATTGCAAGAGAAGTAATGAAGGCAGCTCGCTCGATTGAAACAGCACTTTATTATGATACTCTTTCAACTCTTAACACTTCAATGGACGCTCTTACTGGCGACCTTATGATAGACAACTATACTGAAAGAGGGCTTATTCACCTTGCTGAAGTTGTTACGGCTTACAATCAGGGCAGAAAGGCTATAATTCTCGGAACACCTGTAGCTCTTAAGAGTGTACTTCCGTCAAATACAAATTACAGATATCTCTTAGATGATGATTATGTAAGAGTTGGACATATTCAGACATTCAACGGATATGATGTAATGCCGCTTGTACAGGTAGCTAATCCGTATGATTATACTACTCCGTATAAGCTTACACTTCCTGATAACAGACTTTGGGTTGTATCGCCTGCATCGGATAAACTCATCAAGATTGGTATTGGTGGCGAAACACTCTCGCATACAGATGCGATTTACGATAATGCTAACCTCCTTCAGATGTCAACTATCTCGAAGGCTTGGGATACTATCGTTGCTACAAATAGTGTTGCGGGCGTAATCAAGCTCACTAACTAATTAACAATTGGTACATAACAGGATAGGTATTTTCGCCTATCCTGTTTTTTTTCACGAATGAAAGGAATAAAAGGAAATGGCAAACACAACTAAAACAACAACATCTTCAACGGTTACTAAGGCTAAGGCAAAAGAGCCAAAGATAGAAGCGGCAGATATTAAAACAAATAATGACGCACTTGCAGAGGCGCTTGCAGAAATCGAAAGACTTAAAGCACAAAACGAAGAACTTAGTAAAGCTAATTCGCAATCGACGCCGATTATTATTCAAGGCAATAGTCCATCATCTAAAAAGGTTAAATGTATCAATATGCTTCATCACCCAGTAGGCGTAAGTACAGAGCCGTGGGGGCAAGGTAGGGTATATTACTTTGAAAAATATGGGCAGTCAATTCTTATTAAGTTCGATGACCTTATCAGTATTGTAAGCAGTTATCCGAATACTATGGAGCAGGGGCATATCTATATTGATGACCCACAGGCGGTTGAGGAACTTGGACTTACAGAAGAATATAAGCAGATTTATAATCAAAATAATATAGATAAGATGAGCGCTATGGATAGCGACGAATGTGTAGAGCTGTTTGTTAAGGCGCAGAAAGACATACAAGAGTCGGTAGCGGTTGACATAGCTAAGAATATGGCAAATGGCAAAGAATATGACCGCAATATTCTTAATAAAGTTAAGGATGCTACGGGCAAGGATATTGTTAAGTTGTCTGAAGATATTAGAATGGAAACAAAGAGAGATACAGAGTAGGAGGCATATAATGGCAACCCCTTTTTGTGAGATAATAGATAATGCGCTTATCACAATAAAAGACTACAAGTTGGACGCATTATATGAGAAAAATCCCGAAGCATTTGTCAAGGTGCTTACAGGTTATATGTTAAGGGAACTGCCTAAATTTACAGATTGTTTAAAGCCTTTAACTTATGACATACAAACAGAAGAATTTGAGAGTGATTTTGACATATATGAAATTTCGATAATCGCTGATTGGACTGTAATAGGTTGGTATCTTGATAATGCACAAGATGTGTTAGAATTTAAGGACGCATTACAGAATAAGGAATTTAAGAGACGCTCGGCGGGTGAAAACCTAAAAGAACGACAGAATTATATAAGGCTCTTGCGCGAAAAAGTTAAGCAGGACGGCACAAACTATCAGTTGTTACATTTAGGCGAACTCCCATTCTTTGATGGACGGGGGTATTGTTTATGGGGATAGAAAAAAGATATGCGGGTAAGGTATGGAAACTTTTGCCAATACTTGAACATAATCGTAAGGATTATCAGCGATATCTATTCAATTTGATATGCGATTTGGCGAGCGAACCTGCAAGGTCTTATACCGAAGATATGGTATATAGAAAGCTCAAAGGCTTACATGAAATAAACGATATAGCAACAGATAGTGAAATCAGAAGTATAGTTTTAGAGTGTTCTTCTTTATTATATAAGGGGGGGTAGGAATGAAGTTATCATTTTATCAGGCTAAGTCACACTTAACTCCTGCTACTCCTGATGAAGAGTATAGGCAACATGAACAGGCGTTAATCAATGCTTTGTGGGACAATACTACTCAGGTCATTACAGTCTTTGAACAAGATGGTATTGGCAGTGATGAATATTTTCCGATTGAGGTTAGAGTTGATTACGCTATTGAGATGGGTACGAGTTTTAAGCAAGACGACGATTTTAAGCATTTTGCTTTTAAGAACTTAGAGCATTTTACCACAAAAGGTATAATGTATCAGTACGACGATGATTATTGGCTTACTATAAATACAGCGGAGCTTGGGTCTGTGATTAAGGATATTACTGTAAGGCGTTGCAATAATATAATGCGATGGGTAAATCCTATAAATGGCGCACTAAACGAGCTTCCTTGTTGTATTGAGTATGTATTAGAGTCGCCATCGGTTTTAAAAGATAAAGATGTAATGGTGGCTAACGGACATATCACAGTTATATGTCAAGGTAATGATTTAACACGCAAATTGCCTAAAAATACCCGATTTATATTTAACGGTGAGCCTTATAAATTTGTGGCAACTCAAAATATGTTAAACGAGGGTATTAAAGATAATATGGCAAGCAATCTTTTGTATCTTGATATGTATTTAGATACAGAACAACCTGATGATGATATGGTATGTAATATTGCCAATGCCAAACAGTGGGATTACGGTATATCATTATCACCGTTTATTACACAGCAAGTTACAGGATTTAAGGGCACGGTATTCCCTACTGTTACACTCAACGGAGAAGTGGTTGGTCGAGATGTAGAATTTCACTCGAACTATGCTTGTGCCGTTGATACTAATGGTAATTTTGAGCTGACTGGCGAGGCGGGTCAAGTGGCAATAATTACGGCTAATCTTGCAGGTAATGTTAAATTAGCCGCAGAAATTAGGATAGAGATTGTTGAAGAGATAGAGGATAGGTATGAACTTGTTATCGAACCATATTATGAAGCGGTGCGTGTAGGGCAGTCTATTGATTATACTGTTAATCTGTATAAAAATGGGACGATTGAGCCTGCGGAGATACAAATCGAAACAGATAATATGGTAGATGAACAAGCATATAGCTTGGTACAACAGGGTAATAATGTGACAATATTTGCACATCAACTCAGTACAAAACCGCTTTCTCTCACATATAGTCTTGTGCCTACTGATGAAGAAAATGAACCGCTTGCTATACCGATTACACAACAGATTTATTTGAAAGCGATGTTTTAGGGGGCGATAGAGATGATGATATATAACCAATTTACTTCAATGCCCTATGTGCCTTATAAGATAATTGTGGCTCTTACAGCTAATGATAATCTGTTTAATTTGCTTGCTTATAATACATATGATGCTTTATCTCGACCGCATTTATTGTTTGAGGAAAAGATTAATATGATATGGAAAGACCAAGATGATATGCAGAATTATAATATCCTGCTCACGAATGTTATGGCGAATGAGCTTACAGATTCACGCACCTATCTTAAATGTTATAGGTATCAGTCTGTACCTCAAAATGCCGTTGATTCACGAGTATATTATGAATTTGACATATTATATGGTACAAAGAACGCTATGGTAGAATATAATGGCGTTCCTTGCTCTCGTGGCGACCTTATTGAAATGGAGATTATGCGGTCACTTAATGGTAAAGATGTGGCAGGGGCAGGTCTGTTAAGATTTTTACCAAATTGTAAATCTATCAATAATATAGGTAATAATCAAACTTTTACAGGATATAGTCTTTTACTTATGACAGATATTGTTGACGCTTCTTTAGGAGAAGGTGAGTGCTAATGGATTATAAAGAGTATATAACGCCGTTTGTAACCTATGACTTGCCTGTTCCTTATAAGAATTTATTACTTTATCCTGTTAAAGTGAAAGATTTCATACAGTTTGCGACTGGAATTGATATATTTAAAATAGATAAAAATAAAAACGCTAAAAGTATTGAAGTAATACAAATGAGCTACTTGGAATATTTGTTTGCACTAATTATAAACGATAGAAACTGGCTACTTAAATTTATAAATATAATGGAGCTATGTTGCGGTACTATACTTGATGATACACTATCAGTGAATAGTAAGTACGACACAGATACTATACTTTATCAGAATATGGGTAACGGGGTCGAACACGCTATAATCAATGGGCGAAATATATATTTTGAGATAGTTGATGAGCATGTTTCAATTATTATCAATGGCGTTAAAATAAACGGCACTCAGTTTGATACCTTTATAGCTCTCGTTATGTATCAGAATTTTAGAGATTATGACGATAGCTTTGTATCAGAAGATGTGCAGAGGGTGGTTGAGGATTATTATTCTATCAAGCAAAAGAATATAAAGCAACCATCGTTTGAAGAAAAAATCGCAATAGTAATGGCTAATACAGGCTTAGGATGGGATGAGATTATGGAGTTATCCTACCGTAAGTTTGATATTATGTTTCATTCTATTGTTGATAAGTTAGATTATCTGATTGGACAGATTGCACGAACACAAGGGGCAGATATAAATATCGACCACTGGGTTTATAAAGAGGACAGAGGCAGATTCGCTGAAGTGTTCAAGAGTGTTAATACTGTTACAGATAAGATTAAATAATAAAATAAAACAGGAGGTAAAATATATGGATAATTACATCTTAGCGGGTGTCGGCGTTGCAACGGCGTTTACTCGTAGTGAGGTTAGCCCACAGCTTATATGTACATCTCGCACACTTACAGATGAAGGACTTAATCTTGGCGTATCAACGGCAGATATTAGAGGCGGTCTTGGTAACTCGCTTGTAGGACAGTATTTTTATGATACTATTCTCAACCTTACAATGACAGATGCACTCTTTAATCTTCAGTATCTCGCACTTAATGTAGGTGGTAATATTACAGTTGGTGGCGACTCTCTTGTAACTGAGTCTATTACTACTATGACTGCCAATACTATTACAGTAGCAGGTACACCAGTAGAATTTGGTAATGCAGGTACAGTAGGTTGGTGGACATATAGCGGTAAGGACGATTGGCAGGCACTTACATTTGAGGGTCAGACTGCGACGGTAGCTAACCTCCCTGCACAGAGCGAAATTTGTGTAAGATATAACGCATATAATGACGCTCTTAGAGAGTTTGTTATACCTGCGGCTGTTATCCCGTCCGAAGTTCATATGATACTCACATATCCGCTTTTCTCGGCAGGAACAGGTGTTAAGGCGATTGATTTCTCATCATCTTCACAGGTTGGTAATCTTATCGTAGATATACCAAGATTTTTGTTCAGTGGAACTGTTGACCTTGCGCTCACATCGTCAGGTGCTACAAGTACGCCACTTAGCGGTGCGGCTCTTGCATATTACCAGACTACAAACTGTAATCAGATTGGTCTTTATGCTACCGTTAAGGAAGAAATCTTCGGTAGGGTATGGAGTGACAATCTTAAGACTATGGGCGTTGTGGGTGCAGATGTTGAGCTTACAGCTGGTGAGTCAACTACGCTTAAAGTATACGGCATTTATAATGATAACGCAACAGGTATTATTAACAATGCTAACCTTACATTTACATCTGATGGTACTGGGTTTACTGTAAATAACGCAGGTACGATTATTGCGACAGGGGAAGGTACAGGAACAGTTAAGATTGTGGCTACACCAACAGCTACGTTTGCTGACCCAATAGAGTGTTATGCAAAGGTAACTATTACGAGGGCTTAATGGTTTATAAAAATAGGGGAGTTTAACCTTCCCTATTTTTTTACAAATTAGAGGTGAGATTATGCAGTTTTGTCCATTTTGTATTATAGCCCCATTTAACGATTATTGCCGCTGTAAAAAAACAGGTGATATTTGTCCGCTCACTCGTAGGTGTATGAACGACATGAAATGGAAACCACTTAATTCTATGGCGACTTGCGCATATAGATTAAAGGAGGAAAAGATGAACAAGAATGAATACAAAGTAAGGTTTGCGATTAAAGACAAACTATATGTCGAAATAGATGACTATGTAAAAGAAATAGACAACCCGTTTGATACTGTGCCACAAAAGGTAGAGCTTGTATGGGTTGAAGGTGAACCTTATGTTAAAGGTTATGAGCCTAAGAAAATAACAAAAAAAGATAAAGAAGAAAATAAGGAAAAGGGTGCAAACTAATGGCTGTTGCGGGTGCAAGAACATGTATTTTGAATTTTGCTACCACAGAAAATAATGAAGATATATTTGAGACTCCCGCATTACAGTTATGGCTTACACAAAACTTTCCAAACTATAAAAGGCATGGAATTGATGCGTATATAACAATTTTAGCAAATGAAGAGTACGCAAGTACGATAGAATTTAATAATGATGGTAATAATATGGTATTTATAGAAAATTTAGTATATGATACTATATCGCCGTCTTATGTTAAGAGTATCAGAGCTTCGCTACCTCTTAATGGCACTATTGTTATAAAGGCTGTATAAGGTGAGTGATAAAATGAGAGAGATAAACTTAGGTTTAATTATAGCTCTTATTAAAAAGCTCACAACAAAGGCTTCGACAATCGGAATAAAGAGTATTAGTAATGGTGCAAATAATAGTATAACTTTTACATTATCTAATGGTGATAAATATACAGTATAACTTAACGATATAATGGTAAAGTCGCTATATGATAAGAGCAGAGCCGCTCAGTCGCATAAGAATGATGGTTGACTTGCAATATAGTAAAGATTATACAGGCAAATGGGATATTATTTACTACTCGGTAGACGATGCGTTTCAAGCCCTGCCCGACCGTGTTCATGTAATATGGACAGTTATTGGATTTTAGGAGGTAAAAATATGGCAGTATTACAAAATGTGCCGTGTGGCGGTGTATTGCTTGACGATACCGTATTTGCGGTTAATAATGGTGTAATAACGCTTGCAGGTAAAGAAGTGGATAAAATAACTACAACGGTTACTATGTGTTCGCTTGAATTTGATGGAGCGTATTTTCAGATAGTGGGTTCGCCGTATCAGTTTATTTTAACATCGGCAGCAAGAGACATAGAGGCAGAAAAAGAAGTAGAGATTACAACTTTTACAGCTAATTGTGGTGGTTTAAGATTAGATGCTGAATATTTTAAAATAGGTGACGACGGCACTGTTACTGGTGACATGGATAAAATTTTAGGCAAGAAAGATAATGGTGACGAGCCGACGGAATAAGAATTAAAAAGGAATAAAAGGAGAGAATAAAAATGGCTGACATTAAGATTAAGGAATACCTTACATTTGATGAAATGAAAACTATTGTAGATGCTTTAGCAAAAGAACCTGATGTTGCTACTCGTATAATGCTCAGAGACCTTTATTTATTAAAATTTGCTACGGATGTAGAAGTGCCAGATGAAGTTAACTCATCTCTCTATGATAAGTATATGGCAAATGGGGTTATTGATGATATTCATGCAAAGGTAAAGAACATTTATACTTTTTATGAAATGATTGAGGACACATTCTCAGTAGACAATGTATTATACAGATTTGCCTCTACTCTTACAGGGCAATTAGGACAATTATCTGCTCAATTAACTCCTGAAAAGGTGAGAGAAATGGCAAATCAATTAAAGGAAGTTGCTGAGGCAGTAGAGTCTGATGATAAATAATGAGGTTGAGTTAGAAAAGGCTTTAATGACAGGATTGCAGAAAGCCTTAGATGATACGACTGAATATTATCGTTTAAAACTCATAGAGATTATTGATAAAGTGGTGTATAATGAAGAACCTGATTGGTATACTCGCACTATGCAATTTAGAGATAGTTGGGAAGCGCAAAAGGCTGAGATAGCAGGGCGTGTAGTAGAGAGTGCCATTTTTCAGGACTTATTTACTATGAAATGGGTTCCTGAAATGTTCCAACATGGTAATATTGTGGAACCGCTATACCCTAATGAACACGCTTTAAGCAATATCTTAAATGATGGTACAGATAATGCCGCATATGGTTTTTCTCCTGTTGCGGCAACTCACTTTTGGGATGAGTTTATAAATGAATTGAATAAATCCTTTGATATGATATTTTTATCTAATTGTAAAAAATATGGTGTTAATGCAACAGGTAAGGTGATGTAATGCGCTATTGTGGAATAGATGGTAGTACCAGTAGTACAGGAATAGCTATATTCGACGATAAAAATCTTATCTTTTATGACTGTATTGCTCCAAAATCAAAAGATTGCGATACTCGTATTAAGGAAATTGCTTCTCGGCTTAGTGATATATTTGACCATTATAGACCCGAACAGGTGTTCGCTGAGGATGTGCCTTTAAAAGACGGTAAACCAACCATAAAGAAGTTATCCACAGTTAGGGGTGTAATCTTAACTTTATGCGAATTATACGAGAGTAATCTCATATTTGATAGTGTTGCTCAATGGCGACATAATGCGGGCTTTTTTGGTGGCTCAAAAGACAATTTAAGGCGAGATGTTATGAAAGCGCGAGCTATTGCTGAAGTTAAACGATTGTTTAATATAGAGGTAAATGATGATATAGCAGAAGCTATTTTAATAGGATATAGAAGTGTATATCCTATATAAAAACATCCTTGAAGAAAGGAGGTTGAAAATTGAACAATAATGATTATAAGGTCAAGTTACAAGCAATCTTAGATACTTCTCAAATAAAGCACGACCTTGAACTAATTAGTAAAAAAAATACTGTTAAATTTAATGTAGATGGTAGTAAGCAATTTACGCAAGAAACGCTTAAAATGCGTGACGCTCAGGGCAATTTATATAATGTAATGACTAAGACCAGCGCAAGCGGTGAGCTTTTAGGGCGAAAACTTACTACCACTACTAAGGCTATGAAAAGTGCGGATGTTGCTACTTTGGGGCTTGTTAAAAGTGGTGGCGAACTTGCGAATATATTTAAAAAAGTAGTAGAATTTGGTTTAGTTACCGATGTAATTCAGCTCTTTTCACAAGTTATAAGAGAGGCTGTTAGTGCTGTATTTGAGTTAGATGAAGCTGTTACTGAATTTAAGAAGGTTTCAGATTTATCGGGTGATGCTCTTGACGATTATACTGAAAAATTAGGTAAAATGGGTCAAGAAGTGGCGCGTACCCGTGCTGAAATGGTGGATGCCGCTACCGCATTCAGAAAGAGTGGTTATAGCGATGAAGAATCGGCAACTTTAGCTCGTGTAGCTACGATGTATCAGAATGTTGCCGATGAAGCCATTAGTGCAGGTGAGTCAGCAGATTTTATTATATCGCAAATGAAAGCGTTTAATATAGAAGCTGAAGATGCTGAACATATAATAGACGCTATAAATGAGGTTTCAAATAATTTTGCAGTTTCGTCAACCGACCTTGCGACTAATATTGGTAAGGCATCAGCGGCACTTGTTGTTGGTGATAATACGATGGAAGAATCGCTCGGTTTAATGACGGCGATTGTTGAGATAACAAGAAATGGCGCTAAAGCGTCGAGGGGACTTATCTCAATCCAGTCAAGGCTTAACCAAATTACCGATGAAAGTTCTTCAACAGGTAAGAAATTAACCGAATGGTATAATAAACATAATATAGCAATATACGACCAAAACGGGCAGTTAAGAAGTTTATATGATATTGCAGGCGATGTATCAAAGATATGGGGTTCGTTATCTAAGAACGAACAGCTTTATTATCTTAATACACAAGCGGGTGATTTGCGCCCCTTCAAGGTGAACTGCGGGAACACCGTAAAGCTCTATAAACTACAACATAATGATGAAATAGGCATAGATGTGAATGTTAAAAATTATAGAGATATACAATCGGAAATCCGCAACCAAGCTCCGAATAGGAGAAGGCTCAACGACTATCCCATTGGTGAGGTTAGATGCTCACAACAGGAGTACGGCTACAAGTGTAGCGGGTGAAATTCCCTTAATTGGAAGTGCCTTGACATATTATTTATTTTGTGATATAATAATATGAAGATATAGTCTAAACTTATGGGAAACTATAAGAAAGAAAGGTTTTATATATAAGAAATGATAGATTACAGAGCAGAATTTATAAAAAGAGGATTGTATCCTTTAGAAGATATAAAAGACAGGTTTCATAAAATTAAATGTGTTGACAAAGATGGGTATATGTATCAATTATCCTACCGAGGTTCAATAAGCGATAAAAGGACTAAGCAATTTAATAAATGGGATAAAAATAATCCGTTTAAACCTTATAATATGCGTTTATATGCTTCACGAGTACAAGATAATGTAATTATACTTTCGTCCGATGACGAATTACGAGATGCTACTAATATTAAAATAAAATTTCGGTGTCCACAATGTGGTGAAGTGTATTATAAAAAATGGTGTCATTGGATTGGTATGCCCCTTAATCATCATGTTTGTCCTAAATGCAATGATAATCCAATTTCAGCGGGTATATCTCAGTATACTCTTTTAACTGCTCAATGGTTAGACGAACATAGATTATCGTATCAACAGGAGTTTATATTTGACGATTGTCGATATAAAAATCCTTTACGCTTTGACTTTTATGTTGAATATAAAGATAATATATATCTTATTGAGGTAGATGGTATGCAACATTTTTATACCAGTACATGGACAACAGAAGAGCGTCTGAAAGAAATACAAATTAGAGATAATATAAAAAATGAATATTGTCATAACAAAGGGTATATACTGGTACGCATACCATATTGGTTGTATCGACACGAAACTTATAAAGAGATATTATATAAAACTTTCTTTAATTAGTGTAACGAACTAATTTAATTATTTTGGCAAATCAGACTCAAAATCTCGCGGCTCTTTTAGAGAATTTTAATACCGCCTTAGAAGCTACAGCAACAGCTTATGATTCAGCGGGTTCAGCGGCGAAGGAAAATGCGCGCTACATGGAGAGTTTAGGGGCTAAAGTAAATAATCTTAAAGCCGCTTTCCAAGAGCTTATATCCGGCGACGGCGGTTTACATGATATAATAGCGTTTATACTTGATACAGCTACAGCATTAGTTAAATTTGTCGATAACATTGATAGTACAACGATTGCTATTGTAGGTTTAGCAGCAGGAATGTATAAACTTATTAAGGCGGTAATAGCTTTTCGTGCCGCCGCTGTGGCAGGGACATCGGGGAAAGCAGTAGGTATGGTGGTAAGCCTATTGTTCGGGGCTTCATCATTAACGGAAGCACAAATAGGCGCAGGTGTTTTAGTTGGGCATTTAAAAAATATGGTCGCATCAATGGGCGCATTAGGTTGGTTAGCGGCGGGATTTGCTGTAAGTGCGGCTTTATTGGCATTTATAAATTGGCTTGATAAAGCTCCTGAGCGCAAGGTGAACAAACTAAAAAAAGAGCTTGAAGATGCACAAAAAACTTATAATACTAATGCCGATGAAATCAAAGGATTAGAAAAGAAGCAAGAAGAGTTAATTAAAAATGGTAAAGACCTTAATGCAGAGGAAAAAGCCCGACTTCAATATCTTAAAGACCAAAATATAGAGTTAGATAAACAGCTTAGTGGGCAAAACGGGTTAAAACAAGAAACCTTACGAGCCACTATAAATAATACACGGTCAGCAACGGGTGGACAAACTCTTATTGGCGATATAGGATATGGGGCACGCAATTATGGTGCAATGGCAATGGGGCGAAACGCTATTACACGCCAAACAGGACAACAAAATCTTGAAGATAGCTTAATGTATCTAAAGAGTTTGGAAATTGCAATGAACGATGCTCAAAAGGGTACAGAAGAGTTTTATGAGGCTCAACAAAGATATTTTAATGCCTTTGACGAACAAAAGTCACATATAGAAGATGTTATAAACCAATATGATGACATAATACTTGCAGGTGGAGAATTAGACGAAACTCAGTTAGCACTTTATTGGTCACTTAGGAATGTTACAGACGGTTATCTTGGAGCAGGTGGCGCACTTAATATATTTCAGAATGATATTAAAGGTGTGAGTGGCTATGTAAATAATGAAATTTCCGTAGAGGACTTATTAGGTTCGTCAGTACATAAAGTAGGCGATGAATATTATTTTGTAAGCGAAGCGGCAAAACAATCAGCTTTAAATAAATTAGAAATTGAAAAAGCCGCAACTACAGGGTTAAAGACTGAGATAGAATCGCAGAAAGGTTTTTTAGATACCCTTATAGAGAAATATAATCTTACAGGACTTGCGGCGGCTAAAGCGGCGGTTACAGGTTTATTTGTGGGTGCAACTGGGAAAAAGACAATAGATGTAGACCAACAAATAGCTGACATTCAAGCGGCTATTGACCGTATATCGAAGATAGATGTAAAAGCACCCGAAGTGCCTAATTATAATCCTCCCCCTACGGGCGCAGATAAAGAATCCGAAGCCCTTAAAAAGCTCAAAGAAGAATTTGATGACGTCATTGATACTATGGAGCACAAATTGGAGATGGATAAGCGTAACGGCGCATCTATCCAAGACCAAATTAAGGGTTATAAAGACCTGCAAGCCGAATTACATCGTCAAGCTGAAGAATACCGCAAAATGGGGCTTGATGATAACAGCGAATATATCCGTGCTCTTCAGAAGCAATGGTGGGATTATCAAGACAATATTGATAATCTTCGTAAGCAAGAATATGAGAAACAGAAAGAATATAACGAAAATCTTATAGACGCTCTTAAAATGTATGCCGATGAGCAAAAGGATGCACTGGACGACCAAATCAAAGCTCTCGAAGAACAACTTGATTTACTGGAAAAGCAAAACGATGAACATGAACGAGCTATTGAGCTTGAAGAAGCGGAGCAGGCGTTACAAGATGCTCGTGCTCAAAAAATAAGGGTTTATCGTGAAGGCGTTGGTTGGGTATATGAATCTGACTCTCGTAAGGTTAAAGAAGCCGAGGAAAATCTGCAAGAGATTAAAGATAAAAATGCCCAAGAGGATGAAAAGAAAGCTATTGAAGATAAAATCAAGGCTTTACAAGATGAACAAAAGGCTTGGGATGACGCTTATGACGAATATAAGAAGTATAACGACAAAATGGAGCTTGAACTCAGGCTTGGTATGTCTATCGAGGACGCTTTATTAGACCAAAAGCTCAATAATTGGAAAGATTATAAGGACGCTTTAAAGAGAATAGCCGATGATATTATTAGCGCACAAAGAGCTATAAACCAAATTGAGGGCAAAGGTTCTGGCGCAGGTACAGGCTCATCAGGCAGTGGTTCCGTTCCTAAAGGTGGGTTTGTTAAGACGCAAGCCGAAGCCGACAGTATTAGGGCGCAAATGGCGGCTAATAGTGCGGCGTGGCATAAAGCGACTACCCAAAAGGAAAAGGACGAATTGCATAAAAAGAATCAAGAGTTAGGTGCTCAATTAGGTGCGTCCTATACCTCATCAACGGGTAAGTGGTCGTTTGCCAATGGTACAACTGGTATGCCACAGACACATCTTGCTATGGTTGGCGAGCGTGGTGCAGAGCTTGGTGTATTTCCTAAAGGCACAGGCATAATACCACATAACCTTACTGAGAATCTTATGGAGATAGGTAAATATTCCCTGTCACAACTTGGTAATATTATTGGCAAGTCAAACAGTCAAAATGTGGATAAGTCGCAACATATCACTATTCAAAAAGTAGAAGTTAAGGCTAACGATGCAAATACATTTGTTAAACAGCTTCAGAATTTTGTACCGATATCAGGTTAATATAGGTATTGCGATATGTTTCTACGGAGCATATTTTATAGGGGTTGGATTTATCTGACCCCTATTTTAAATTAAAAAATCCGATAATTGGCAGGATTTCGTTCCGACAATTGTCGTTAAAACGAATATGGAAGAAAGGAGGGGATAATATGATTTATGAGCCATCTAATGTGTCGCCGTCGTTTAGTGCGGTTGATTTGTATACTCATGGTAACAATCCTGTACGAAAGCCACTTCCCATTACTTTTGTGGTGCATACTGATACTAACAGCCCTATTACAAGTGCGACCGTTAATATTTATAGCTCTGAGGGTGTGGAATATAGCAATCTATCGATAAGCGGTATTACTTATCCGTTGTACGAAGGTAATATTGTTAATGGCGGTGTAAGTATTGATTCTACTTCAATGGATAATGGGCGGTCATATTCTTTTAGTATAACGCTCAAAACATCGAACCCCAATATATTTATTGCTAATGGTATATTGGAAAATGCTATATCAGGTGGAGCAATGACGATAGTGTTACCAACAGGAGTAGTTGCGGCAAATTTAATGAACGATAATGACAATTACATTCAAATAGGCACAGAATTGTTAAAAATAAAAAGCGCAGACGATACGACTAATACCATTACTTTGAATAGTGCTGTACAGAATAGCTATAACAAAGGTACAACTTATACGCTTTATACTAATCAATTCACTTCGGCACAATATTATTTTACAACTGCATGGAATCCTGAAGTAACTATTTACGGGGTTACTGCCCATACAGTTACACAGAAGTCATACACTTGTCACGCCTTATACTCCACGAATATAAATAATCTTTCTTATAATTATTATGAATGGTCGATTTATAGTGGGGGTAACTTATTAGATACCTACAGGAGTAGTACCCCAGTAGAAGGGTCAATAGGCGAGCATGCGTATTATAATTTCGCTTGGGAGATTGATGGCTTAATAAGCGGTAATGAATATACCGTAGGATTGTATGTTGAGTGGCAGAACGGTATGACATCACAAGCAAACCCTATAACATTTGCTGTACAATATAAAATGGGCGACCTCGATATTCCGATACAATATGATTTGTTGTGTGACCAGTCAGGCATACAAGTATCGTGGCAACATGATAAATTTGTACAATCAAATGGTGTTATAAGCGGCAATGTGGGAACAGGATATCAATATGTGCTCGATGAGCCGTGGCAAGGTAATTCGAGTGTGTTATTAGCCAAACCGTCACAATTATCTTATACGATGATAGATGCAAAAGGTTATCCTATTAGTTTCCCACATGTACAAAACACAGACGAAGGTAATGATGGTAGCTATTTCTTTCATGTAAAATTATCCCCTAACATGCAAGCTGGTACGATTATAAAAATAGAAGCCACTTCTATACAAATAATCGATTTAACAAATACAACACCAACAAGTGGTATGAGCGAGGGAAGTTTTTATGTAAATACAGGGGACAATAGATTATATCAATATACGAATAATACATGGGATAAAATTGGTGTTCCATTAAATGTGGGCGATATTTATCAATTAGGTACATCGTTTTATACTTTTGATGGTGATGAGATTATTCCTATTACTACAAATGAGCGACCTTTTATTGAAATAAAATGGGATGGCATCGATAAATTTGTTTGGGATATTCATAGGGTTACTGAAAGTTCTGCGGACGGGGTTTCAGGTGAATATCAAATTCCTGCACCAATGGCGGCATGGCTTTTACAACCACAAAATGCTGATAAATCTTTAAAATATCAATGGGATGATACTAAGGCGTGGAATGATGGTTTATATTGGACAGAGCAAGACTCACCCAATAGCTTCTTTTCACGCACCTGGTTTAAGATAAATATACACGATATGTATGTTAGTTTCAAGATGATGCATGATAGTGAGTATGAAAAGAGTTGACCTCGAGTGAAAGTGCATCAGTGCTCACTATTAGAAATACAGAAAAATACGAGACGTGCGTATGGTCTTACTGTACCGATAATCAGGTATGATGTGGTTAATAAAGAATACGTAGATTATTTTATAACCCGTTGTTATTATAGTAACTCTTTAACTAATCCTATATTTAGCAAAAATATTACATTAAGTAATAAAACAACTACCACTTGGACATTTACAATACTATTAGATGTAAAAATATGTGAAATAACTGTAGGAGTTACAAGTAAAATAACGGTGAATATAAATGTTATTTTTGTTCTCGCACTTAGATACATGATTTATATAATGGTGATGAAAATAGTATGGTAACAGCTAACATTTCTATGTTTAATGTTAATGTGCCTGAGTGGTGGATTTGTATTAAAACGTTATCCCAAGATTAATATAATTAAAGAAAGGAATAAATGGTGATTATTATGACAAGACAAGAACTTATGGAAATGTACGCAAATGTACTCGTACAAATGGCAGAAGCGGGAGAACAAGGCGATAAGAGTGTTCTTCTTGATAAGCTTATCTATATGGCAAGAAAGGGCGACGGCGAAGGAGATACATATTTTGTACCCGAAGGCTTCGACCTTGTAGCATTTGCGAAAGATGTAAAAGAGTTGGCATAAGCCAACTCTTTTTCTACTATATAGGAAGAGGTGATTTAATATGAAAGATATATCTCCAAGCACTTCAAACGAAAAGAAGATGTTCGTAGCAATACAGAACGCTGTTAAGGCTTACCCTAACGGCATAATCGGGGCGCAGACTATGAGTGATATTGCGGTTAAAGTGGGGGTAAAATGTTTCCCAATCACATTACAACTCTATGGTTGCCCTACAATTATAGGCAATGATTTGCTTGCTTTTGACCCTAATAGCGGGCTTAAAAACTACGAAAATACTATCTCAGGTAGTTTTACCTATCCGTCAGGTCAAACACCGTGTTCTATCCTTGTAAACAACGGTAAGACAGTTTGCGGATATGCTTGCCATGCTTATACGACTAATCAGCCTGAGTCGGTTATATATAGACTTAATAATGGCAAATTTGGCATAAAGCGTGTTAAGTTTACAACCGAGCTTCCAAAAGATGTAAAATGGGCTGTTGGTGGTATGGGTCTGCTTAATTTCTATGACCCTGCGGGAGAGGGATTTAGCGGTGCGTACAGTGATGTGCTGCGTAAGACTAATCATACTGTGCTTGCAGTTAAGAATGACAAGGTTTACGGTGTGTACTACAAAAATATGACTGCTGCGCAGATAAATGCGCATTGCCGGGATAAGATGCAGTTTGATTATGCGATAATGCTTGACGGTGGGCATATTGCGGCGATAAATGGCGCTGAGAGTTTTGCTAAGATAAATACTTCACAGAAGCAGGGTTACGGGATTCAGTTTATATAGGAACTATCGAGAAATCCTCGGTAGTTGGAAAACGAATTGTAATGAACTAACAAATAATTTTGGATAGTTGAGAGGGGATAGATAATATGAAAAAGACAGTAACTACGGTTAGAGAATTTAACGAGGATGGTAAGATTGTAAAAGAAACTGTAACGGAGACGACTGAGGATAATGTTTTTACAACGAGTCCTAAGTGGCCTTATGTGACTGATACCCCATATAGGCCGAATTGGTGGGATACTGATACCCCATATAGGCCGAATTGGTGGGATTATATGACTATAAGTTGTAAATGAACGGGAGGCATATAGAATGGCATACATAACGGATGGACGGATAACAAGGAATTTCAGTCTTGCTGAGATGACGAATAAGCAGGCGGCGGAGGCTGTAAAACTCGTGCTTACACCTGAGGTAGTCGAACATGCGCAAATGATGTAGGAACTGCGCAACTGCTACGGCAAGCCGACAGCATATCATATGTAATAGGAGCGTGAAATTATGTATGTGAGTAATTTTATACTACATATTGCCGAACTATTGACCGCTATGGGCTTGGTGTTCGGTATGTTATGGGGCGGCTTTAAATTTATCCATAGGCAACAGCAACAGGATAAAGATATAGAGGCTCTGTACATTAAACATGATAATGATATAAAAGATATAAAGGGAGAGTTGCAGGTTATATGCTTTGGTATGCTTGCTTGTCTTGACGGGTTAAAGCAACAAGGGTGTAACGGAGATGTTACTAAAGCGCATGATAAATTGACAAAGCATCTAAATATATCTTCGCACTCTCTGTAAAAGGAGGTGATAAAATGATTAAAAAGATAAACTGGGGTGTTCGATTTAAAAACAAGGTATGGCTTACAACATTTGTGCTTACTATTGTAACATTTGCTTATCAGCTTATGAATATGCTTGGCATAGTACCGCCAATACCCGAGGACTCAATAACACAAACTGCGGTTGCAATCCTTAATATGATGGCACTGCTTGGAATTGTTATTGACCCTACAACGGCGGGATATGGTGATAGTACACAGGCTATGGAATATACAGAACCTCGTGCAACGAGGGTGTAAGATATGGCGTTTCAATGGACAGATATCATAAATAATGAAGTCGCAGATAGCGTTAGGGGCAAAATTAACGTTTTAGGGCAAGCTATGATGTATAATGGGGGTGGGAATTTTTTAAGCGCCGCTCCTTTTAGATATCAGATACCTAATGTGCAGGTTGCAGAATTGTCGCAAGAGCAACAAGATTTATTCGCCTATTAATATGGTACGCTTATTATATATTCATGGACGGGTAATAATGTTCAATTTTTTGTAGGTTCGGAGAGAGGTACGCAATATCTTTCAGGAAATTTAATAGTTCTTCCGTTTAAGTAAAGCAAAGTGAGGTGATGATATGACGACATATCTTAATTATAATATGCTTAACATTTATACATCAACCGCGTCTGATATGTTTGTAGATTATGTGTGGGTTAAAAAAGGACATCCGACTGCTAATGAGGTGGCGACTATTAACAATTTTTATTTTAAACCACAAAGAGACGATAATACATTGCTTCTTGCTAATTTTGACGGTACTTTAAATGGCGGTGATATTCAAAACATAGATAGCCCTATTCTGAATTGGAACATTTATAAGCGAGAAGATAATTCGCCTATATTAAAATATGTAGTATCATTACCTGTAGACCAAAACAGTTTTATTGATTATAATATAAAATATGGACATAATTATCGATATGAGATATTTGCTGAAACGGCAACTGCCTTATCAGAGCCATTTACTAATCCCGAAGCTATTACCGCATTTTGGCAGGGTTGGATGCTAATTGATTTGCCTGACCCTGTTGATGAAAATTTGTATATTGTTGATAAATCAGATGTGTGGATGTTCGAGACGAATTTTTCAAGTGAAGAGCTTATACAGAATATCGACAAATATACATATGAGAATTTTACTCGTTTCCCTAAAGTATCCACAGGTAGAAAGAATTATATATCAGGCGGTATAACAGCGTTCTTAAGCAATATAACGGCTGTTAAAACACAGTATTCAGATAGCTCGCAAATGATGGATGCTTTTTCTAAACTTATCGCAAATGGGCGACCTAAACTGTTGAAAGACCGTAAAGGTAACGCTTGGATAGTCGATACACAGGAGAACGGGTTTAAGTACATAGACGAGAGCTTTGAGCAGATTGTTACAGTTGGCTTCAATTTTATACAGATTGATAGCGCAGATGAATATAGTATAGTATCTCAGGGCGAAAGGATAGGAGATGAAATTGGTACTGCTTCTGTTCAAGCATAATAATGATGAAAGGAGGGTAGAAAGATGTTTGAAATAAGAAATAATAAAATTCGCATCACACGAGGCGATACAGGAATATTTGTAATTGATATTTTAGACCGTATCACAGATTTACCATATAACCCTGAATCAGATGACAAAGTGCGTTTCACTGTAAAGAAGTCACAGTATCGTAATCAACCGCTTATTTACAAAGAAGGTACGCAGATTATGCTTGACCCTATTGATACGCTTAGCTTGCCTTATGGAAAATATCTGTATGATGTTGAAATAACGCTTGCTAACGGTATGGTTCAGACGATAATTGAGCCAAATGAATTTGAGGTTACATCAGAGGTTACTTGGCTTTATGACCCTTCGTGGGGCTGTGAGTCAAAAACAGATATTGCAAATCAATCAGTTGTGCCTCGTCCTATCCTTAATCAATATGATAATAAACAGGGCGTAAAGTCACCACAGGTGCTTATAGGTACGCTCTATATACCAAAAGTAATAGGCGAGGAGGAGCAAACAAATGATTATAACAAGCTCTTAAATAAGCCTATGGTAAATACTGTAACCTTAGTTGGCGACAGAAGTTTTGCCGATTTAGGTATGATTGAGTGTACTAATTTGCAAATAGATGAATTGTTTGCAAATAATGAATAAATAAATATATAGAAAAGGAGTAATTATATGGCTATAAATTATTTTGTGTCTTTAGATAAATTATCACATTTTTTATCTAAATTAAAAGAAAAATTTGTACAAGACCCTAATTATGTACATACCGATAATAATTTTACAACGGCTGATAAAAATAAATTAGATGGAATTGCTGAAAACGCTAATAATTATACTTTGCCTGCGGCTACAACCACTACTTTAGGTGGTGTTATTGTAGGAAATGGATTAGAGGTAGATAGTACAGGCACTATAAGCGCAAAAAATGATGGAACTTATTTACCATTAACAGGAGGCACTTTAACAGGCGATTTAACATTGGGTACTCACAAAGCCATTTTTAACGGTGAAGGGGCTATACAATTCAATAGTCCTTTGGCGGGAGGTGCTTTAGCAAGTTACGATGAAAATGGTGTATTTAGTATAGGTATTACAAAGAGTGAATCTGCACCCGCTGACCCATTTATTTTTGGTAATAATAGCACTAATGGTATAGTGAGAAGGAAAGATTTACCAACAAAACTTTCTCAGTTTACTAATGATGAGGGTTTCGTTACTAATACAGTAGATAATCTGACGAATTATTATCTTAAAACTGAAACATATTCACAAGAAGAAGTAAATGCAAAAATAGCCGCTATTAAGACGATTGATATTGAGGTAGTAGACACATTGCCAGCCACAGGACAAAGCAATGTAATTTATCTCGTTCCTAATACGGGCAGTGGTACAAATTCATATGATGAATATGTATGGGTAACATCGAAGAATAAATTTGAAAAAATAGGAAGTACAGATATAGATTTGACTCAATATTGGGCAAAGACAGAATTAATTGAATGTACAAATGACCAAATTGATGCGTTATTTACAGCATAAATATAAAGAGGAGGTGAAAGATATTGGAATTTGTTAGTATATCCAAACTTTCTCGTTTTAAAGATAAAATAATGGGGCTTTTAAATCAAAAAGCCCCATTACAAAGCCCATCGTTTACAGGTTCTCCAACCACCCCTACACCTACACAGTCAACTACTGGTAAGGTTCTTGTCAATCAGGAATATGTAGCTAATGAGGTTGCTAAGTGTGCGCCGATGTATGGATATGGAACTGCTGATTTAAATGCGGGTGTGTCGGCACTTGAGACTGGTAAGCTCTATTTTGTGTATGAATAAGGTGATGCGGTATGGCTAAAGGTGTGTATATAGGGATAGGCGGCAAAGCTTGTAAGATTAAAAAGGGATACATAGGAATAAATGGTGTTGCGAGGAAGATTAAGAAGGCATACATAGGTGTAGGTGGGGTTGCGAGGCCGTGCTGGGGCGGTGATGTGCTTGCTTATTATGGGACTGCTACAAATTTTAATAAAAGGAGAGACAAATTAGCGGCAACAACTATAGGAGATTATGCATTGTTTGGCGGGGGTTATTTTAATAATGATGGTGCTGTGGGCAATGTAGATGTTTATAATACCTTATTAACACGTTCAGGAGTGAGTACAAGTTTAACTGCGAGATATTGCTTAGCTGCTACAGCGGTAGGAAATTATGCCATATTTGGTGGAGGAACAACTAATCAGTCTCTTTCCGGTAGAAGTGGGATTGTACAGGCTTATGATGCTTCACTGACAAGAACTAAGGCTACAAATTTGCAATATGCAAGAGCACATTTAGCGGCAACAACTATAGGAGATTATGCATTGTTTGCGGGTGGTGCTCCTTATAATGAAAGTTCATCTTATGCATATACAGATTGTTATGCTTCATCTCTAACACATACAACTCCTACAAACTTACAAGCGTCAAGAGGGAAATTAGCGGCAACAACTATAGGAGATTATGCATTGTTTGCGGGTGGTGGGTTTAAAGGAAACTCTCGTGCTTATGTAGATGCTTATAATGGTTCATTAACACATTCAATAGCTACAGAATTAAGTGTGGGGCGACGGGCTTTAGCGGCAACAACTGTAGGAAACTATGCGTTATTTGCTGGTGGAAGAAAGCAAAATGATACTACTTCTGGGGTTGTGGATGTTTATAATATGTCGTTAACGAGAATGACAGCTGCAAACCTGAGTGACCCAAGATATACTTTAGCGGCAACAACTATAGGAGACTATGCATTGTTTGGTGGGGGTTATGTTCAATCTGACATTGTAGATGTTTATGATAATTCGTTAACACATACCATAGCTACAAATTTAAGTTTGGCAAGATATGACTTAGCCGCGACAACTGTAGGAAAATACGCGTTATTTGGCGGTGGTTATACTGACCAAAATTCACAAGTAGCTACGGTAGATGCTTATACGGTAGTATGATTAAATAGGAGGTAAATGAAGTGAGCAGGTATGTAATATGGAATAAGACGGATGATGTTTATACTCCGAGCGGGGAGAAGTTTACTGCGCAGGAGTGGATTGAAAGATATCCTATAGCGGAATTAGATAGTGTAAAGGTTGTGTGCGCTGGTGGTGTGCTAAACGGTGCTTTCTTTGGTATTCTTTCTGAGATGGTAGATATGTATCAGAAGTCTGGTTGTGATTTTTCGGATTGCATAGGAGACCAGGATTATCTTGATGCAATAGAGGCTTTTGAGGATGATATGAATACTCCAAATACTGAGCCGAGCAGTGAAGAGCGTACGGCTGCTGCACTTGAGTTTATTGCTATGTCATCGCTTCCTGATGAGGCGGTGTAAGGAGGTGTTATTATGAATTTTGAAAATGTTAAGAAGAATTTTGAGCGTGGATTGTGGAATGCTGCTATGGTAAAGATGGCGGTGCGCAAAGGAATTATAACAAAGGAACAGTATGAGGAAATTACTGGGGAAACGTATTAAGTAAAATAAGGAGGGATGAGAAATGACGAGAGAACAGGCAATGAGAATGGCGAAGATGCAGGCTGTTGTAAGCGGTGGTATTGCTTTTGTAAATGGCAAGGCGCTTACGAGTAAGAATGGATTTTGGTATCTTGATGGTAAAAAGGTTACTGATATTGATAGCGAGGTGCTTGCTTATGTAGATGTCGACGAAATGTATGTAAATCAGCTGATGGCTGAGTAATTTTAAATCGACATAGTGCGCTCGCAATCCAGCGGGCGCTTTTATTTACACGAAAGAATGGTGATTAAATGAAAGATATATCTCCAAGCACTTCAAACGAAAAGAAGATGTTCGTAGCAATACAAAAAGCTATTATGAGTGCCCCACCTTTTTTCGAATGACTATCCGAAACCCAAACCCCGCAGACGCTCGTTGAAATATTTTTAATATATAAAAGGATGTGAATATATGGCGATACTTAAATATAATATGCTCGACCCTCGAACCTATGAACGAATGGTAAAATCTTCCATAATAAAGCCTCGTGTACGCTTGTTTATATTACATCCGACCGAAACGATAAAGGAAGAGATTACAGATTATATAACAGTAGGCTCGGGGTCATTAAACATAAATTATAATCAAGGACAACGCCGCTCATTAAATTTTGAGTTAAATAATAGCGATGGGCGGTTCACCCCTTCCCCTTTTGGTTTGATATGGATAAACACAAAATTTAGGTTAGAACTTGGTATGGAACTGCCGAACGGTGACGAGGTTTATACTCCCGCAGGAGTATTTGTTATATCAAATCCTAACACGGCGCATATCGGCGCGCAGAGGACTGTATCGTTCCAGTGTTATGATAAATTTGCACTGCTTGACGGCACATTGGGCGGTGTACTTGATAGTGTATATGAAGTGCCTGAAAATAGTTCTATACCTAACGCAATACAAAATATATTATCGTTTAGTAGTGGTAACGGCTTGCAGATTGATACAAAGCCGTTATTATATGATAGCACTCTTGAAACAAGGACACAGACGATAATATCTAAATCGCCTAATGACTCATTTGGCGATATTATTATAGAGCTTGCTAATATGGTGGGCGCAGATGTATGGTACGATGTTGAAGGTAATCTCCGAATACAGGCAGGTCAGCAAGAGGTGGGATATTTCTCACAGAGCCCGTTGTGGCACTATACAGACCATGAGCTTGAATATATTAGTAGTGATATCACTTATTCGTTTGATTTGGTTAAAAATAGGGTCATTATTGTTGGATGTAATGTAAACGGTGATTATATCTATGAGGGTATAGCGGAAAATCATAATGCGCAGTCGCCTACACGAATTGAGCTGATAGGCACTAAAAATCTGTATTACGAGGACGCAAATATCTATTCAGAGGAACTTGCTAATCAGAGGGCGAGATACGAGCTTAATAGACTCTCTATTCTTCAGCAGACAGTCACAATGCAGTCAACTTATCTTATTCATTTAGATGTAAATAAATGTATAGATATTACAGATGAAACTTATGGGTTTTATAAGGAAAAGTTTGTAATACAGTCGCTTAATATACCGCTCGGATTTGACTCAACAATTACATTAAATTGCACTAATGTGAATAGTTTACCATATTATCCAAGTGTATAATAAAGGGGTGATTATATGAATTTTTCACAGAATGATTTGAAAATATTTACTGAAATGATACGCACTATTGTAAAACAGGAACTTGCTAAGACGCTTGCTAATGTTGAGGTTTGTGTTACAGGCACAGTCACACTTAGTAAGGATAATAATAAATACGATGTAGCTCTTGCAGGTAATCAAGGCACTTATAGTAGTCTGCCGAATAAAACAGGCGGTGTGCTTAATAGTGGCGATGTGGTTACTATCAAGGCAAAGGGCGGTAATTTTGGTAATGGATATATAGCGTTTAAGAACGGAATACAATAATAAAAGAAAGGAAGATTCTATGGCATTTAATTGGGTTGATATTCTCAACAATGAAAAAGCCTCCTCTGTGCGTGATAAAATAAACGCATTAGGGGGGGGCGTAGAAACTCTAAGTGGCGATACAGATAATTATATCTCTACTTATTCCAGTAATGCTTTGTTTTTAAGTATGTTACTTAATACGATATCTGTAAATGATGCGATGTTAGGTATGAATAACACGGCGGTTAATATGGGGCTTGGTAATGCTTTAAATCAATATTACAATGTTTCGTCAGATGTTTATTCAGAAAAATATTTAGATTATTTAAAGAAACGGTTGCCGCTTACATATAATACTCAAACTATTGCAGATTTTATAGAAAATTCGAGCGTATATTCTCTTGCTTCTGCTAAAGGAGGCATAACAACCAGTGTGGAGATTGATAACGATATTATAAATAAAAACAAGAAAATTGTAATATGCTTACAGTCTCAATCTGTATCTAATATTAATATACCTATTACTTTTAATAATATTACTAAAACATATGCCGCTTCGCCAGCTAACGATACATTCTCGTTTATTTATATAGATATAGATGATTTTAATATCACATCGGCTAATGTAGGCAATTTTATAGTATTGGCATTTACTATAAATACAGTTTATAGTAATGTAATGGTTATTAAAAATGATATAAATGGCGCTATATCGCAGGCACTATTCGAGGTTATTGACCCACCTACCACAGCACTAACTGTATCTAATATTCCGAATGCTAATGCTTTTGTGCTTGACTGGTTATGGAATCATACCACATACGGCAGATTGTTACTTAATAATCTCATCCCACAGGCTACATCATATAATTATATAGTGGCGGGTGAATTTACATTAAATAATTCTCCTAATACAGATTTAGCGGAAGGTACAACAAATTATAATATTAAAGTGCCATATTCGGGTTATTATAATATTCTGTTTCCTACACTTGCTAATACGACGAATAGCGATTTAGAGATAATAGGATATGTAACCATACAAAACGGTGATAATACACAGCAATTACCATTTCAAATAACTGTACGCGAAGGTGATAGGAGCGCAGAGGTACTATTATCAAAAGTATGGTTATATAAGGATACCACCATCACATCTCTCGTAATTACACAAGCACCGTCAGTTACCCAGACGATAACATATAGAGCTTCGGGGTTATTATTGACAGCACAAGCGCCGTGGTTAGATGTGTCACAAATACACAATTCTGTAAGTAGTGGCACGATACCATATTGGGCAGGATTTTGGGTTAAAAATAATGCTTATGAACAAACTATATTTACTGCCCCTGTTGACGGTACATACACATTAAATATGCAAGCGTCAGGTATAACCAGTAGTACCTCTCGTCGCTTTTACCTGTATAAAAGATTAAAGGGTGCAAGCAGTAATGTAAGTCCTGCATTAGTCACTTTTGGCGGAGAAAAGCCATTGGTTTATGCTAAAACGATAACGGTTCAACTTAATAAAGGCGATATGTTAAGGTTGATACGGAATGGTTTTGATGCAAACGACAATGAATTTTGGCTATGCGTGTCAACAAATACACAGTTAAATGATTTTAACCAGTAAGCATTTAAAAAATAGTGCAGTTTTGCACTATTTTTTTTGTTTTTATAGTTGACATATCTTATTCTCCTATGGTATAATATTTATATTAAAACAAATAGGAGATTTAATATGAAAAAAGGAGACATTGTATATTATCTTTATCAAAAAAGTGTCTACACAAATACAACAGAATGGGATTACAGTTGGGGTGAGGTGGACAGCATTGATGGTGATATAGTACGCATAAATAAGCTGTTCATTTATAATACCACACACATAAATGGTGTGTCAGTATATAATTTTGGGGGTACAGATTGGGTAAAAATCCCTAATGGATATAAAAATCTTCCACCAAAGCATCCTTATATAGAACGATATGTTATTAAGGAATGTTTTTCTATCACTAATGAGAACCTTAATCCTGAAGAGTTTAAAGTGTTTGATTATTGGTTTGGGCTTAATTATGACAGATTGACTGAATTAGAAAGAATTAAGGCGATAAAAGACCACGACGGATATATTACTCGTCATTCTTCATTTGATTTTCATAAATCATATAAGTATGAAATAGCTGACGGTAAAATTCGTCTAATCCCTGCGGAGAAATATACCGAAGAGACAGGATATACCGATTGTCATATAAGTGATGTATTTGACGACCCGATAGATGAGGTAAGGCAAGAAATCGAGAAACGAAATAACGAGTGGAACGAATGGAAATGTTATGTTGATACATTTGAAGAGAATAAACTGTGCGATATGTGGGATATTGAAGGTGTAATAAATCAGTATTGTAAAATGTTCCCGTATCAAAACAAGGATTTTATCAAGACCTTATTACAGCGCGTAATGCTTCCTTATCCTGCTCGTTTATTGCTTAGAATATGGGGCAATGAGTTACAGTATAAGCACTATATACCACCAAGGGCGATACATAAATGGGATTGTGGATATACTGATGAAGATATAGCTAATATGACTTGGAAAAATTTATGGTAAAAAAAAGAAGAAGTTTTATTCCTCTTCTTTTTTTTATTGTCCATAATATTTTCCTAATATATTATTGTATCATTCATAGATGGTTTCCAATCCGTATTCCAGTGCTGCTTGTTCTTCTAAGCGACAACCTCTTGCCTGTTCCCAATCTCTACAGAAATATACAGCATCACATTTTGCCATTTCTTTAAGTGATTTTGCAAGGAAGTATAGTGATAGATTTGCTATTTCTTTCTTATCTTGTTTGTTAAGCCATTCATCGCCAAAATAGGTGTCAACTACTTCATAACCCAAATTAACAAGCCTTTCAATTGCTCGCTTTCTTGTGGTTGTAATTTCTTCTTCTGTTTTATTCCTCATTGGCTGTGATATCATTGCTTTTTTCATTGTTGTTCTCCTTTATTCTTCTTAAATATTCTGCTTTGAAATCTTTATTACGCATTGAATTGTTAAGCCCTTTAATCGCAAATTCGTCCTCAAGGTCAAAGCGGATTCCGAGCTGTTCTATAGAGCTGTCAAATCTAAATGTGTTCCAACATTTATCATCCCATTCTTTTAACTGTTCCCACAAATCAGGAAAATGATGATATAACTGTCTTAGTTCTGCTAATGATTTTAGTGGACAGCACCAACAAGATACACGATTAAAATATTCATATAAACCACCCCAGTCAAATCCATGGTCATAACAATATTGTAAGCAATCAATTTCAGTCATATTCCAGTCTACAAGGGGGTGACGATGATTGTCCTTTGTATTATTATTCCTTTTAAGACGGTCTATTTCATCAGCCGCAAGACCTATATACTCTATGATATTATACTGTGAGCTATATTGGCGTTTCCATAGCCTTATTACATCGTATTTAAGCGTAGTAGTACACCATCTTATATTTGAACTACTCCATCCATAACCTGTTATATCAGATAAATCTTGCCCTTTAAATGTTGTTCCTTCTTTTCTCTTAACGGGGTGATCAAGTAGAAAATACTCAAAGTTTTTATTGCTTTTAATTCTTGTTATCTTTCTGTCTATATATTTTTCCACCCTGTCTATATGTTCATACATAGCAGGAAACTCTATACCTGTATCACAAAATAATATATAGTCAATAGGCATATCTCTTTCAATCATACCTAATAACATAGCGGTTGAATCTTTACCACCTGAAAACGATACTACATGAAGGTCGGGCTTGCTTTGCCCCCCCCCATTCTTATTATTATTATTATTCGTTATGGTTTTTATGTTCGACATCTATATCCTCTATTTCTTTCTATTCTACTTCTTTTATAGCTCTTATTAAAGTATTAACTATATCTTTTATATTTGATAATACTATACTACCTTGACTCTTACCATCTGTAAACAATTCCCATATATTATCCACTACAAGAGATTTAAAGCCTTTATCCACCGGCTTCGCTATGGCATCTGTGTCCATATCGTTTATGCCTGTGACTATTACGCCCTTTTCTCTATTAGTAAATCTAAGGTTATTACAGACAATAGAAGTGCTATCGGTTAATTTTATCTCAAATATTTTAGGTGGCTCATAGTTATCTATTATATCATTCAGTTCTTGCTTTATTAGATGTAGTGCATCATTCCAACCATTATTTGTCGCTTTTCAGCAGGGTCGCCTTTTAATGAAAAGTCGTAAGGTAGCATAATTATATCTATCCATTCATTTAAAGATTTAATCTTATCAAGTAGTGTCCATTCACTTTTTGCCTTATTTGCTGCTGCTACCATACGCTCCTATTCCCCTTTCTGACGGGATATTATTTATCTCCTCAACAGTGTATTCCTCTATCTCTACTTCGGGCACAGGCACTACTAAGGCTTGTGCTATCGCCTTTTCGTATGGGTAATAAATAGCATTCTCATCAATTATATGGCTTGAATAGTGATTCACTGCTTCTTTAGGAGTATCTTTCTTTATAATTATAATTGGCACATTATTATGATTAGTAATCGCTACCCCTATATCGCCTCTATACCCACTATCTATAACACCCGCTCTTACCCCTATACCTTTAGAGCCTGTTGAGCTTCGTTCTTTAATTATAAGGCAATATTCAGGGTCTAAAGCGGCGCACAATCCTGTTGATATTACAAATGTCTCGTGGGGTAAAATAACCATATATGGTGTATCGAAAACAGGGTAAAGGTCAAGCCCTGCATCTTCATATCGCTTAGTTGGTATTTTAGCATCTTGGTGTAATTTGGCGAATTTAATCGTTGTTATCATCATCTATTCCTCCTAATTCAAGTAATTGGGTTATTGAATATTGTACATTCTGAGGTATATTTGTAAAAATATTATTAGTTAATGTGGTTTTAGATAAAGTGATATCATTTTCTGATTTTATAATCAAATTAACAGATGCCTTATCACTAAGTAGTCGTGAAGAATACTCAATAAAAACCCAATCTCTTTCATTTGGGGCTATACTTTGTAAAAAGGCAATCTCTTTTGACGTAAATATAAATGGATTATAGGGTTGATAGAGCCATTTGATACATGCAAACTCGCAATCGTCATAGGTATCAGGGTCGTTAAACAAGCAATCCTGACATCCCTCTAAGTTTTCACATGCACAAATCTTATTGTTTATCTTATCATATCCTATTTGTTTATCTACATCTAATATATTCTTTATTTCATTTTTATAATATTCACAATTTAACATTCGTTTTCTCCTTTAGTTAATAATCCTGCCTTTATGAATAAATCTTTAAGGTTCTGCGATGTACCAGTTTCTATACACTGAAGAATATCAAAATTAAGGGGTATAGATGTACTACAAAAGTTATCTCTTATAACAAGGGCGTTCACTGTGCGCTCTATATACATCGTATCGTCCCACCTAATTGAATTAAATAAATGGGTCAACATTTCTTTATCTTCAATGGAGAGCGAATGAGCGTCATATTCTTTTAAACACCACTTAAATAAGTAATAAGCACAATTCTTTGTCTTGTTGTTAAATTCACAACCATTACAAATTGAGTGACAACTAACAGGGCTATGCGTGTCGCTATCTATTGCTATAAGAGTGCCCCTTTCTTGGGACAGCCTTAAAATATCGTCCTTGAAAAATTCTATATTGAGCATTTCTTATCCCTCCCAATCTTTCTTTTCTTATATTTCTTTTTGTGTTTTTTAGACTCCTTAACGGACTTATTAGCAGGCTTGTAATTAGCTCTAAGATAACCCTTGTCATCTACTATGTAGTCACAAGCGGTAATTGCGTTTTGAATTAAGGACAAACGGCTATTTATTTCATCGGTTTTTATATAGATGCGGTTCATTTGTCTCTCAAGCCGTTCTTCTAATCGCTTCTTACGCTTCTCTTTTTTTTCGTCTATTCCTGCTCATTTGCCTCATCTGCTCCTTGTGTTAATTCGACAAATCTTGGTAATGTTTCTATCCAGTCACAAAATACACCCCACTCATCTGTAAGCCTGTGCGTTTTTCTCTGCTGATAAATCGTCTTAAGCTGAAGATAATTGGTTGAGATACCTGCTGTTAATCTAAAACCTGTTGGGTTAGAATAAAGTAGTTCTTTATATTTTCTTGCAAGTACTGCTATACCTTCTTTGTCATTAACAGGAGTTGTATCAGCGAGCTTATTGTATTCGTCAACCTTCTCTATCATTATGTCTATTATTCTTTGGTCTGTATATGGTACATAAACTCTTGGGTCTCTGAGGTCAAAATGCGCCATTTTATGCATAGTGGACTGCGATGTTATGATTTGAAAGAAGTGATATCTTTCTGCCTCTGTCCACGCTTTAATACTAAAAGTAAGGTCAAAGTCTACTACAATACCTGATAAAAAATTATCGTGCCCCTGTCCTGTCCCTGCACGAGCTAAGGCGTTAATACCTGCGGTTAAATCGCTGTTACATTTGTCCACATCTACACTCTTAGCATATTTAGCTCTCTTGATACTCTTATCGATGAACATTACGTCGACATTACTTACTACATCTTCTATTTTGTATAATTTTTCTGTCATTGTGTTCCTCCTTAATTATATTGTTTATACAGTTAATATTATAAGCGATTTGAGCTATTTTGTCAATAGAAAAGCTAAAAAAATAGGGCTAAATTACCCTATTTTAATACGATTTCACCCTTAGCAAGCGTCTTTTTCACATCTATAATACGCTGATTTGTACTGCCTCTCCAGGCGAGGGTAATATCTCGCTTATCGAGTTCAAATCGCCCCTCTATTATATACTTGCACTTCTGTAATAAAAAGCGTGTATAAGAGGGGGTTACAGGATTTTCCCATAGCTCACCCCAAGTGAACCCAGTCCATAGCCACACATCTTTACCGAGGGCATTAACCTTATCTACAAGCTCTGTTAAGACAACCAAGTCCTCTGAGCTTTGGCACATTGGGTCGCCGCCTAAAATAGATAGCCCCGATATGCGTGGGTCGGCGATACGCTTTAATATCATATCTTGTGTTTCTTTGGTGTAAAGGCTACCATAGTTAAAGTCTTGCGCTTCTTGGTTAAAGCACCCTTTACAATGTAAGTTACAGCCTGAAACGAAGAGGGAGACTCTTATTCCCTCTCCGTTAGCTACATCAAATAAATTTATCTGTCCATATCTCATTTTACCACCTTTTCATGTTTAACACGCTGTTCTACCTCTTGTTGTTTGCCCCTGTTAAAGTGTTTATATGTGGTGGATAAATAGCCCGTTACTCGTCTAAGCTGTTGTATGTTATCGCTACCACATATAGGACAAGTGTCATTAAATTCACCTGTAAAGCCGCAATCAAGGCAAGTATCGTTTGGTACATTGATTGCGAAGTATGGTATATCCTTTTTCATAGCATACTTTACGATTGTTTCAAGTGCATCTATGTTATGGCGCACTGAAGCGTCGAGTTCTACATATAAAATCGCTCCTGCATTAGAATAATTTATCAATTCAGCTTCTATATCAATCTTTTCAAATGGGTCACATTCATACCACACAGGTACATGAATTGAATTTGTAAAATATTCTCTGTCCGATACACCGGGTATCTCACCATATTGTTGTTTAAATTTCTGCATTGCAGTATGGCAAAGCGACTCGGCGGGGCTGTAATATACCCCGAAATTTAGCTTATACTCTTCCTTAAACTCGGCGCATCTTGCCTTGAATAAGCTCTCGATTTTTTTAGCCAAGTCCATACCTTCAGGCGTAGTGTGGTCTGTTCCTATAAGGATTTGTAAGGTTTCCGCAAGTCCAATTTGACCTACTGCTAATGTGCCATGTTTAAGCGCACTTCTTATACCCTCTTTAGGCACATATCCCGCCATTGTATTGTTCTCCCACATAAATCTTGCCGACTCAGGTGGTTGTGAACATATCCACTCAAATCTTTCAAGAAGCATATCCTTAGCTTCGTGGATTTTAGTGTCTAATATTATGAAAAATTCATCAATTATTGAAGTATTATTTTGTTTTGCCTTTTCCTTAGCTTCCATAGCTAAAGTCGGCATTATAATTGTGACAGGGCAAATGTTACCTCTGCCGTCTTTTTGTGCCGCAGAATAATAGTTGTCATATAATTCATTGTTATATATCAATGATTTAATATTTTTATAAAAACTTTCTTTTATATTACAATCTGCGCCGTTTTGTGTGCGACACCCCATTGTGCTCATTAGTTCAAAGGGTGCTTCTTTTTCTCTTATTTTTAATTTATACATTTTTGATAATCCTCCTTCTCGTTTTACCCTACCATAGGACGATATTTCCCAAACGCTTGCATATGGATGGTTTTTATCTTTTTTACATTTATATATTTTCCATTCTTCTATCATTTTATTCTTCTTCTTTAATTACATCAATCATAAGTAAATTTTGTAATTCAGGATTATCTAAAAGTATTTGGATTAGTTTTTCTTGTTCTTCATTTGTCAAATTATTAAGTATTTCTGTTTTGCTATCTCTATCAAATTTCACCCATTCTTTTTGTGTACTAACATTACAGTTTGCATAATTTGGATATAATCTTTTTGCTGTTGATTCTAATGCAAGTCTAAATAAATCGTAGTTAGGGTCGCCTTCGTTAAGATTGATGCCCTCACCTACTTGGAATATACCGCATGGAAATATGCTTGTTCTATGTAAAGCACCTACACCTGCGATTGACGCATCAAGCAATGCTTTGATTACCATACGCCCCTCAGTAAGCGTGCATGTGCCAAAGTTGATTGAGGAAAATGGTCAATATGTTATCGTAAAAGTTTTTTATCTTTTACTTCTTATAATTTCTTATAAGTTCGGCGTACATTTTCACCCTATTTTTTTTAATAGGGGAGGACGCTCTTGGATGGATTATATTTATTCACCATCTACGCTCTACGGTACTATTTAGCCTTTCGCAATCTAAATAGTTACCTCGGTATTATCATTATACTGATTGATTTCTGTAAGTATTTGATTACATATATTGTATTTTCGCATTAAATAAATTGTAGCATCGTCATAAAGATAATGAATTAGTTTATATAAAACATTTACTTGACGATATGCAATACTCCATAAGTTCTCTTTTTCTTGATATATGGACACTGTCGGTATATTAAGAGATTTATGAAGATAATTTGTAAAATCTATTAAAAATTGTTTATTTCCTTTACACATCCTTATTGCTTTTGTATGTGTATTTCGATTAGGACGACTATAAAAACTAATACTTCCGTCACCATCTATTAACCCTCTTATGAAATGAGGCATCATAATATCGGATATATTTTTAGGAAATTCAATAGTTAAACCTTTTCGTGGTGTTACGCCATATTTTTTTAAATCATTTACTATTTGCGTAGAAATAATTTGAATATTGTAACATCCTCGCTTGTCATAGGTTATAATTTTATTGCTTTTTATTTGGCGTTTAAATTCTTCTAATATATATTTATCTTTAGTTTGCATTGTTAAACATAACATAGGTTCACTATTATGCGATGAATAATGTATACAACCATCGGTTATAATTAGTCCTAAAAAATAAGCCTTAGCTTCTGTGTCTATATTTTTAAAATAATTTTCTTGCAATTCAGGAGAAAATAATTGCGTTTTTGTATAGGGTTTAATACGAAATTCTTTTAATATTTTCCCCATTGTGGGTTGACTTATTTGAAATATTTTACTTATTTTTTCTATGGTAATAGGTTGTTTTTTATAATATTCTATTATTTCTTTTTTTTGATTTAAAGTTATTTTTTTACCCATTTCTACCTCTCTTTCTTCTGCATTACAGAATTGATTATTATATGTAATCTATTAGATTTTACCGATTTCGCCCTGATTGGTACTATATATTACTATATAGCCAGCCACTTCTTATTTAGCTGATTTCCCGACCGACTTTGCAGAGAGTTCAAATTATGAAATAATCCCTCTGCCGCTTGTCTTACTTCTCTTTCCGTCATATCTAACGCATATTCATACGCCTGTTCATTTTTATACACATCTTTATTATCAATACTAATGTCAATAATAGCTTTTTTGTCTAAATTTAAAGCATTGCTATACTTAGCCACATATTTCAATCCATCATTGTAATGTTTATAAAAACTTTTACGAACATAAGGTACTAATGTCCAGTCAAGATGTGTCGCCGCTACCCCCGTAGCTACTTCTATATATTTCTATATAGCCTGACTATATCTTCGTTTAAAACGCCTCGCGCTTCCACCCTAAGAATTTCACTTAAAGTGTACTCTACTCACTTCTTTCTGTATTAGAAATGTTTTCGATAGTCGATACATTTGAATTGTATATCCAAACACGGTATTACCATATCCTAATAGGACTTAGGCTCTCTTACCATTTTAATCTTTCGATTTGATTGACCGTTAGCCCATCGTTAAAATGGACACCCTATATGTATAGGTTCACGAGGTTTTGATTCGGCAGGGTTATTTTACCGAATTGCTGTAACGATTGTAATTGAAATAACACCGCTACAAGCTGAAATGCCGTATTGACGCTATTTGCAGGTCTTATATCTACCTGTCTTGTGTTAAATCCGTTGGCGAGCAGGTCATCAATAGGTAAACTCAAACAATTGTGCATACCCAAAGCGTAACTATCCAAATCATGTGTATATATCTCATTGTTTAAATGGTTGTTTTTCGCCATATCAGACATAAGAAAATCTAAAGCATATTTCTTAGTAATTACACGAGATACTTCACCTAACCTGCCGCCAAATGACCTTTCATCAACATTAGCATTTTGGTTCTCTACATTATCAGCACTTAGCTTTTCTCTAATTGCATTCCACAAATCATTATACTCAGTGCGGGCAAGCGTTCTAAGATGCCTATATGTTATATAAGCCTTAGCCACATCAAAATAGCCAATATCTGCTATTTCTTTCTCTACAAGGTCTTGTATTTCTTCTACTGAGATATTATTAGTTAATTGCTGTTCCACTTTATCAGCGACCTGCCCTATAATGTTAATACACTTCTTGCTCTTAACATCGTACTCGCAATCACTAAAAGCGGCAGTTATAGCCCCAATAATCTTGTTCTTGTCAAATACAGCCTTATTGCCGTTTCGTTTAATTATTGTTTCTACCATATATTATATCCTTTCTATATCGTAATATTTTTTTTTTAATATTTTGTGCCATCATGTGTACATTTTGTCTTGACACCCCCCAATCTTTATGTAATGTTGCTAAATCCTTACCATTAACTATCACCTCATGCACAAATTTCTTTTGCTTAGGTGTTAAATGGCAACATTTCAGTATTTCATCAACAGCCTGTTTAGCTGTAATATCGTTATCTATATTATCATAGCCACTGTCTGTATCGCCTATTATATTTTCGATAATACATAATTCATCATCTGCATATCCTTGCGAATACAAAGACACTTTTTTATACTTACTGCGCTTAGGGCGTTTTTGTGTATAGTAATAATGGGTCACTACGGTTCTTGCCCGTAGATAAACCCATGTACTAAATGCACCACGAGCAGGGTCATAAGTGATTATCTTATCACATATATCAACAAGTAGCATTTGATATAAATCCTCATTCCACTCGTTACTATGAGCCGCCATGAACGCACTCTTAAATAGTGGCATATTATCTTCTATCATCTTCTTATGTTCGTTTGTCAACCTCTTATACCTCCTTGTAAGCTGCATATATTGACCTTCACCTACCCTATAAATTGGGGTATTTTCAATAAATTAAGGTTAATATGTCCTATATGTTGTTCAGCATATCTAAAAGCCAAGTATGCCTTGTATCATTTTCTGATATGTCAATAGCGGCGTTTATGGCTTCGTAGTTACCGATTTCTATATGTTGTTCCTTTGCCCTCGTATTAGCCACATAAAGCAAGTTACGATTAAGCATTTTTTCGTGCTTGTAACTGCTTATATTTATTACATATGGTGATGATGAACCTTGCGCTTTATGCGTAGATATAACATAAGCTAATTTGAGCTTGATAAAATCGTCACGGTCGTACACCACCATCTCTTCATTAAACTGTAATATTAACACCGTTGCACCTGCATTATTCTTACTTACCCGTAACACTTTACCACAGTCACCGTTAAATACTTGTGTAATCTCATTATCGTTATATGGTGGACGCTCGCTTGGTGTAAGCTCACTACGCCACTTCCATGCCTCATATTTTATCGCCTTATAATTATTTACTGTATTGATAACATAATCACCCTGATGTAATATAAGTGTAGTGTTCTTGTTAATAGAATAGCTAACCGTATCGTCCCACTCATCAACAGGATTTACTATTTCTTGAATACGATTGTTCAAAATATAAGTACCACAATCACCTATATTATATGGCACTAAACCCATTATTTGCTCAGGTTTTAGTCCTAAATCAAGGGCTTTTCTATACTCGTCGATAAATGTATCAAGAGGAGATAAACTTGGCACAAATCGCCAGTCAGACCCCATTTTTATAGCCTCATTTGACATTAAGATTGGCTTGCCATTACGAATATCTGTCGCTACTTTATATATGCCACCCTCGCCATAACGAAATATCTCATTAAGACGAATGATAGGTATACAATTACTCTCAATAAGGTCATTTAATACCTTTCCGTGATTGATAGGATTAAGCTGAGCATCGTCGCCTATAATTACTATCTTGCTCGATGGATAGTCCATAATAGGTATCGCAGTAAAAAGCATATTCGCCCATTCTGTACCAAAGAATGAAAACTCGTCTATTATAATCACATCTTCTATTAACTGTGTATCAAGAACCGCTCTGTGCATCGTGCTTGCATCTCTATGGGTAATCTGTGCTAAATTATTAGCCGCCTTGCCTGTTGGCGCAATCAGACGATATGTTAAATCATTATCTTCAAGCATATTGATTAACGCTGATACGGTGCTACTCTTACCACTGCCTGCGTTACCTACAAGAAGCATAAGATTGTATTTACAAACATATTCAAGCAGTTTTAATTGGTTGTCAGTTAAGGAGAAACCCTCTTGTTCTCGATATTTAGCCCAATCAATATCATAAGGTAATTTTTCTTTGCTTTTAGCTTTAATCCATTTCGCTATCTGCATTTCACTATAATAAGTAGCACTACGAGCTACACGCTTTAATGTATTATCATAATGAATATAGTCGTTCTTTTCACATAAAGGACGGATAAATGGTAGTAAGTCCTCATCTATTCCTACCACATACTCAGCCATTGTATTCGCGTCCATATAGGTAGAACCTTCATATTCGTTACGGCGCAATATTTCATCAATAGCATATTTACACCTTATTTCGCTCACCCTTAAATATGGAGCGGATTTTAATATAATATCATCAACTTTATTAAATGAACGGTCTAAATCCTCTATTAGCACCTTATAGGGGTTAGAAGCGATTGCTTTTTGTATCTCAGACGGCGTTTTATACATCGTTAATAGTTTTTGGCAGTCCTTACTCGTTATACCATACTGTTTGTTATCAAAAATAATTTGATAATATATATATCGCTCCTGTATTGTCTTAATATAGTTACGGTGACGCACCTCGCCCACATTGTATATCTTACTTAAATCTATCTCATCTTCTTGCCCTGCCAACACAAGCTGAACATAGTTAGGATAAGCCTCGAATATAGCATTAGCAATATCGGGTGTGCAGATGTCATATAATACATGATAATTTTCTTCAGGTGTTAATATCTTACCAGCCGTTGCATTAGTCAAGGCAGCATCAATCACATCGTAAGATAAGCCATATTGAGATGACTCCGTAGGCTTAATAACAAAAGTATATTCCTTATGGGGTATGATATAGCTCAGGTCGCCTTTAAGGGTAATATTGCCATATTTATTAAGTTGTACATCAGCACCTTTTTCAGTAGGCTCACACGCTAAAATACGATATGAGCCTTTCTCATATATTGTTTTTACTACCTTACCTTTTATTGTTATTTCTGCCATTAGTTATCCACCTCGTTTAATATTGTATACATTTTAATTATATCCTCAGTGTCCTCTGTTTCTATATATACATTGTCTATTTTTTTACGCTTGTTCTGTGTTTTGATGATTGCGTTTATCGTGTCTCCCTCATTTGGCACACCATATTCATTAACCCACTTTTTGTCGCATCTTAACTTCTCCACTTTGCCATTATTGAGCTGGTATAATGTGAGCCAAACCCTGCCATATCTATCTTCGTCTACAAGCTGAACCACATAGCTCATATCAGGTTCTGTCGATACAACAATATCGGTATAGCCTATATAAATACACTCCCATTTAATACGATTATACACCGAAGCAGGGGTTATGTCAAGATATTTTTGCTCCATATTGATGATAAACTGCACAGGATTAAAGCCCACATAGGTCTTAGGCTTCTCTTCGGTATAGCACCCCTCTATACAATCTATCTCAATATCACTCATCTTAGCCTTGGACATCTGTTTGCGTTTACCATAAAGTTCATACATATCTCTAATCGCAAGCAGATGATTTATCTCACCAAATTCTTCAAAGAAATTAAGTTTAATAAGAACATCTATATGTGTTTTATTTAACCCCCTTGATTTGAGGTCAATTAGGAGATAAATGAAATGAGGGTAATGCTTCTCTCGTAGTTCCCATACTACATCGCCCGTGAGCCGATTAAGGTTCTTGATAGAGCTAATGCCTTTATATATCGCATTGTGTTCTTTATCAGGACGGTATTCAGCACCTGAATAACGGAACTTAGGCTTATGTATCTCAAACCCTAAATCGTGGGCGAGTTGTGTAGCGTTTTGTGTATCTTCCATAGCGGTCGCACTACTTGGATTTTGGAGAAGCGATGTGCAAAATTCGAGTGGATAGTAGTATCTTAACATTGCACAAGTATATCCAATCATAGAATAGCCTGTTGAATGGTTATCAATTATTTCATATTGTTTCCAATATGTTTAGACTATATCTTGAGTCATACTACTATTACCATAGTATGAAACCCCTCCTTTTCGACGCTTTTGCGTCTACTCTACTCGCTTCTTCACTTAATATTTTCTATTAAGCTATGCTTTCGATAGTCGTTACACCTTACAAGATTAATCTTCTCTATAAAACATCCAATTTTTCCAATATGGATTTTCGACACGCCCATTTACTTTATGACATAATAACGATGGATTCATGCCAATGCTTTTAGCAAATTGCGTAATGTTATCTATAACAATGCGTTGATTTGTTATAGTATTTATTCCGATAACATTGCCTTGACGATGCCCCTTAAATTTTTTACGTCCGTAATTTGCTTTGGCTGAATTTTCTCCTATAGAAATCCATTGGCAATTCTGTGGGCTATAGTTGCCGTTGCTATCAATTCTATCTATTGATAGATTTTGATTTGGCTTATATCCATTTTCTAATAACCACTGTTTGAATACCAAATAGTCGCCATACCATTCATTACACATCTTTATTCCCTTACCGCCATAAAGGTTATATTTGGGATTATTTTTATTATAACATCTTTGTTTTATACCATGATATACATGATATAGTTTCTCATTTCTTCGTGCCATATTATTTAATCTTGTCTTGGCTCGGTATTACCATGCCCATTTAGGGTTTAGGCTCTCTTACCACCTTAATCTTTCGATTTAGTTGACCGAGTTAAAAGGGTTTTACTTGGGCAAACCATTCACCCAAACATATAATTACTACTATCTTCAATAATCTGCAAGAAGGCTTTAGCTTCTTCTTCTGCAATCTCTCTTGGCTTGTCAGACTTATTACAATATCCTTCCAGAATTTCTGGTAATGCCGCCTGCAATCTATCCGTTTGCTTACGACCAATGGCTCTACGCACATTATCTGCATCAGAACCACTAAGCCCACAAATATCTTGCAGGAACTTGATGACGTCCTCTTGAAATACAAGGAATCCATTATTGTCTTTAAGAAGTTCGTCGATTTGTTCAGACGGATTGTGATTTACTTCGTGGTTAAACAATCTCTCTCTATATGATTCACCACTTGGTCTAATTGCCGCATTAACCAATGACATATGGTTAATCATAGTTGGTTTAAAATCTTGTAGGCATTTGAAGGCATAATCTGATTCAAACTGAAATCGTAAACTCCATTATTTCTAATGGTACTGACTATATTATCACCCTATAATATTATAGGGGGTTGGTCTTTCGAGTGGTGACAAAATCCACCCTACTCCATAAAGGATAGTCGATTCACATTTATATACTAATCTACATACCCAAAACTCCAATTATAATGGGATTTCTTTTCTCCACGTGCTACTGCACGTATACAACCAGCATTAAGTCCTAAGTGGGGATTATCTCTTACAAATTGGCTGGCATTATCAAAATAATATATCTCTCCGCTTGGCGATTTGCTATAATATGATTTCCCACTATTTGGTTTCCTACGTACATAAAGCGCATTTGCTTTTGCTGTATTCTCTCCAATCGTTATCCATTGGCAATTTGTTGGTTCATAATCACCGTCATTATCTATTCTGTCTATACACAAACCTTCACGATACCCATGCTCCAAACTCCATTGTTTGAATACTTCATAATCATTCCACGGTTCATATAATTTTATTCCTCTTCCACCGTATCTATCATAGAATGGGCATGTAGGCGTATAACATCTATATCTTATATTATGCCATATTCTTCGTAGTCTCTCCATAGACACCTCCTTTCTTTTATATTTTTAGATTAGTATAATTTAGCACAGGATTGCCATATTTTTCAACTTAGGTTCCCCTGTTAGCACAATCGCTACATATCATTTCCTATATGTCCTTAACGTCGATTGCACACCCGTTTGTCAAACGGTTAGCCAACTTTGTCATTAACATTACTGTTAAAGGGTACATAACATTTTGTCTATACCGACTGGCGATGTAATCATATCATCCCATACTTTTTCATCTTCCCAATTCATTAAATGCGCCTTTGGATATGGTAAACCTGCATATTTACAAGTATCTCGAATAATCTGCACATTATTAAGCCCTAATATATCGTATTTAACAAGCCCTGCTTCGTGTACCTCGTCCATATCAAGCGGCAAGGTGATAACGCCGTTCTTATCAATAAACACACCATAATTATCGGGTAATGTGATAGGACTTGCTACGATGCCCGCAGGATGTGATGACTCAGCTACTACTGTTCCCACACAACCGTCAAAATAATAGAATAATTCAGAATATTCCTGGCGAGCTTCATCAGGGTCTTTTGCATAAAGGTTTTTAATATTGTCAATAACATCTAAACTCCATGGATTATCAGCCTCTGTTAAAATACCGTTCTTAAACTCTTCTTTATGTTCCTTGTTCCACTTATTCTTTAAGCCACGCCCTATATCATCTATTGCACCCTTTTCACCCATTGTGGTACAGGCAAGGATTTTAGCCGTGTTATCAGTACCAAAACGCCCTATGATATAACTAAATACCATATCTCTTTGGTCGGGGCTAATGTCTATATCTATATCGCCTATTTCTACTCTGTCCTCATTAGCAAATCGTGAAAACATTGTCCCCCATATAATAGGGTCTACATCGGTTATATTGCTAAGATAGGCTACTACACTGCCCGCCACAGAACCTCTTGAATAGCCAACAGGGATATCGTTCTCCCAACACCAGTCAACAAGTTCTGACATACCAAGCATAAAACCAAGCATATTTATCTTTTTAAATACACGCATTTCTTCCTTGACAGCCTCACCATATTTTTTAGCGTTTTCTTCTTTGATAGCCCCCTGCTCTAATTTCTTAACATAATCTGTGCGCAGCTTCTCCCATAGCTTCTCTTCATCTTTTTCACCATATAAAATAGGGTACTTAAATGATAGATCAAGCTCCCATTCTTCACAGCTCTCTGCCATTATATTAGTGTTCTCAATAGCATCAAGCCATACTTTATCAGGTAGATGACTGTCTCGTTTCATTATATCTACAAGCTCATCATATGAATGATATGTAAGGTCAAATGTTACTTCTTCATCTGACATACCCTCATCTTTTACAGTCCAACCCTTAGCGAGCTGTATAATCTCGCGGCAGTCCGCTTTATACTGGTCGAGGTTATGTGTATCAGTACCTAATATAAGCGGTTTATTATATTTTTGCGACATCTCGCATAAATATTCATTAAAATCGTGTTGTCGTATTACATTATGTGGCTGTATCTCATAATAATCATAAGCCCTAAGCAGTTTATCGGCAAGTTCCCCATCCTTAAACGCAAGAAGCGGGCTCTGTAAACATGCCGAGATCTTAATAACATTATTACTAAGGCTAAAAAATTCATCGAATGTTATACGAGGCTTTGCATAAAAATGTCCGTCCTCTTTATTCCACGATTTACTATATAAGGTATTTATCTCTTTTACACCCTCATAATTCTTTGCTAATAAGACAGTATGGTAATTATCTCTTACTCTTGCATCTTTATCTTGGGTTAAATATGCCTCTATACCATGTATATATTTAATACCCTGCTGTTCACAATATAATTTTTTTTTAACCCACCAATTAAGCCGCCCGTGCTCGGTAAAAGCTATTGCTGTTTGTCCTAACTCTTTGGCTTTATCAATATAGTCTTTAAAATTTGTACGAGAATCTAATAAAGACTGGTCGCTGTGCAAATGATATACTATATAATTACTCATAATACAGTTCCTCTCTTATATTTTTCATACCATTGTTTGTTTATTCCCAAAATAACTAAATTTCTTTCATAATCTATTTCTGTTGTATCAAACCATTTGATATATTTATTTTCTACATACAATCCCTATATATTTTATAAAACCATCTCCTTTATCTATAAATCTATAAACCGTATACTGTTGAGTAAAATTACTCATATTTCTTATCTTCCTCTTGTTTTATTCTTTCCTCAGCTATTTTATAATATCCCTCATCTAACTCTATACCTATATATCTTCGTCCTGTACGAATAGCCGCTACACAAGTAGTACCACTACCCATATAAGGGTCAAGTATAATATCATTTTCATTAGTATGACGCAATACTAAATCAATCATCATATTAAGATTCTTTTCAGTTGGATGAAGCCTGTTTCCACTTACAATAGGATAGGTTAAAACATTGCTGTCAAATTTATCGCTTTGTCTGTTAAATACCCATTTTCCCTTGGGCTTTACAAACCAACTTACCATCTCTATGCTATTTACATAACGCCTATCACGATTGCGAGGCATAGGGTTTGTCTTTTGCCATACTAAACGGTCTTTTAGTTCTAAATCTTTTAACACTTTTCGCAAATCACTATATTGTTCAAAAGCGTGAAATGTTAAAAATCCCCCATTGGGAGTGATTAAATCTATTAAGTTTGTTAAATCATTTATATCCCAGCCTTTATCCCATTCGCCAAAATCTAATCCTGTTCTATTGCCTCTCATTGTATGTAAATTGTTTTTCTGAGATATATTATAAGGGATATCTGTTAATACAAAGTTTATACATTCTTTATCCATCTTCTGTAAAATATCTACACAGTTGCCGTGAAACAACATACCGTGATGCCCCCCCCATGTAGATATCTGATATAATTCATTTAATGTCATTTTATTTTCTCCATATTTTTATTGTTATTACTATAAGAGCAATTACGGGGATGCTCACCATACCAAAACTTATAATCGCTAAAGGCGGATAAATTATATACCCTATTATAATGCTCATTATTAAAAGCACTATACTAAATACGGCATATAAACTCAATGTTATTTTATTTTTTTTGTTCATATGGTATAAACAACCTTTCGGTATTGATAAGTTTTTTTATCACGAGACATATTAGTTTTCATTTCTTTTTCCCATATACATTTGAATCCTTTAGGCATATTATATTCGGAGATAAACACCCAATTATGAGTGCTCATCTTAATAGCCCATTCATAAAAATCATCATATGGAAAATCATCTGTTTTATATCGTGTTGTATTTCTATAAGGTATATCGCAATATATTACATAATTTTTTATATCTTGATGGATTTCTCTAAAATCTATACATTTAAACTGAATGTCTTTTAATAAAAGTGGCTTGTTTCTTTATATTTCTTATAGCTTCTTGATTGTAATGTCTTCTTTTTCCATCTTTAATATCTACTATGCCTGCGTAACCATTAAACCATTTACTATTATAACTTGCACAAAAGCCAACAAGCCCTATATACCAATCCTCATATTTGCCTGTCAAGTAATTTTCCTTAACATCTTGATATTCTTCTTTAGTGATTGTATCAGGTATACTATCCGCATCATCTCGCGCTTTTCAAGTAACGCTATTAAATAAGGGTTGATGTCACTGCCGTATTTGTTCTTACATTTAATCTTATCAATTATGTTGCCCCCCCCCACAAAAGGTTCAAGATAGCCTATGGCATGATTATCATCTATACATTTCTGTAATATAGGGCATATATCCTTAGCTATGCGGTTTTTGCTTCCCATACATTTCATTATTATTCTCCTCCTCTTTCTGCTTCATATTCTTTTCTATCATTTTACGAAACCTATACCCATCCCTTCTGCCGTTTGCGTATATCAGTGCCGTTCTTAATTGTTTTTGCATAAAAGTAAGCGTTTTCATATATTTATCTCCTTAGTTAAACCAGTGGACTGTAATATAGTCTAAAAGCTCCTGTGTATGAGGAAGCCTCTTTTCTTCATATATTATAGTACCTGTGTGCTTATGTAGTGCTCGCCATATCGTATCACATAATTTATTATACTTATCGTATTGTTTATTAACACAGTCTAATATAGCTCCTAAATATTTATCAGGCACTTCGCTTAAAGTCATCTCGCCTGAAAAAGATATGTCATCATATTGTGTCTCATATATATGTATTAGTATATTAGAACAAATTATAATATATATCTTTTTACTCTCTTGCTCAAATACGATGCGTATATTATTTGTATCAACCTCTTCAAACAGAGCATAAAGACAATATTGTTTTATACTTGATACGATTTGATACGATTTGATACGATTTGATTTATAATTGCTTTTCTTTCCAAACCTTAACCCCTCATTGTTTAAATATATCAGCCCAATCCGTTATAGGACATGCAGGCTTTTGAGCATCCTGTACGACCTCTAAGCGATTTATTATCACTTGTTGAGTAATCTTACCTCTGAATACATTGATGGTTAAATCACCTATTATATCGACATAAATCCTCCCATTATTTGACAGTATTATTTCACGCTTTTCTTTAGAGGTGTTAAACCATATATATTTAATACCATCATATGTAAATGATAAAGTATCTTTTTTCTTACCCATAACCTTTACTTCCAAAGTGTCAATTTGACACTTTGAGATATGGTACTTTGGCTTAGGTATATCTTGCCCCCATAAATTCTCATAGTTGTCAAACAACCCAAACGCCGATAACGGGATATTGTCTGCCTGATATGAATATAATACCACATCTTCAGGTATCAAGTCAAGCTCTTTTTTATTTATCCACTCAATTATTTTATCAGTGTCGCCTTTATTCCACCCAACACCCCAAGCCTGCTCATGACCTGCGTTTACCTGCATATATCCGCTTTCTTGAAGCTGACTACGAAATGGTATAGGCGAACGTGCTGAACCGGATATAAGCTCTTCACCCTCATGGACTACAAATACAATTTTTTTATATTCTTCAAGCAATCTGTTGGCTATTAGCCCTGTATATGGTGTTAAAGGAACGGTTGCAATGATACAATTAGGTGTTTCTATAAGGCTCTTTTTAGCTCGCCTTAATAACTTATCTGCCTCTTTACGCTGATAGTCACGAGCCTCTATACATATTATATAAGCCTGTGTAAATAGCTCTATATCATCTTCTTCAGCTATAAACGCATAAAGTACAGCCGCCTTTTCTGCCTGTTTATCAAGCTGTCTACATAACGCATTAAGTAATGGTGCTATCTTAAAAGCGATATCGTGTGGTGTAGGGTTATAACTTAACCCCTCTTGTTCACATAAAAAGCGCAAGAAGGGGTTAGATATTTCGAGCTGTTCTAAAGCGTAGTAATTAAACATTCTGACCTCGTAATTTGTAAGGCTCATCATGTCGGCTATGTTAGCCACTGCTATAAGGTCAAGCCAGTTGTTATAGCTCTTGTCATATCCAAAAAATACACCCTCAATCTCCCATAAATCAGGGTTAAAAAATGCTGATATAACCTTGAACACAACCCCTGTACCACATAACTTAGGATTACCGCCGCCCTCTTGGTTTGTTACTCTTATAGCGTAAGGGTTATCTTCTTTGATATTATGGTGGTCTATAATTAACACCTTAATACCCTTCTCTTGTAATATGGCACACTGCTTACAATCATCAGACCCCGCATCAGGGATAATAAGATAGCCGCAGTCGTCGTCTATACGCTTCATTATACCATCGGTTAATCCGTGTGCCTTATGGTTGTGGTGCAAAATTTGCACATATTCAGAGCTGATACCTATATGTATAAGAAATTTATACATAAGAGCCGTTGATAGTATACCATCTACATCACTATCTTGTAATATATATATTTTTTTATAATTAGGTGGTATATTGTTTAAGTATACAAACATTAGTTCTCTTATGTACTCAATAGCTTTATTTACATTGGTGTATAGCTTAGGGTCACTTGGGGACAAAGGCATGGGGTTAATATACAGCCCCCCATCATCAATTCCGCACTTAGCCAAATAGGTGTTAATATTTATATCTTTTTTCTCTTCAGGTGTATATAATGTTTTAATTTTCATATCTTTAATCCCTAAATTTCATTTGTGTAATAGCTAATGCTATCCAATCATCTTCTGTCCAATCTACATTAGATTTAATAGGTTGTGGCTTAGCAGATTTCATGTTATAGAACTTATCAAAATCAATTCCTTGTCTTTTTAACAAAATATCCGCTCTTCTTCCTGCTAAATCTGCCCATATACGATTATTGAAATTTCTATATTCTACAGGTATTTTTTCTATTTCTGCTTCTATTTGAGCGATTTCTTCATCTTCATGTTTTTGTTTCTCTAAGACTTCTTTTTGGTCATTTGCTACCAGTGCTGATGCAATAATAACCATTAAAAATAATACACCTACCCATATAATTGTACCTAATAACGGGCTACCGCATAACATCCAACACGCTATTAAACTTACTATTAGCCATATTATTATTCCCATTTCTCAACTCCTATCTTTAAACGCAACCTCTTTCATTGCCTCTTTTCCTTTTTCTGATAAACAATGTTTTACATATGCTTTTGTTTCTTTATAAGTGTGACCGCTCATATACTTGTCAAGCGTATACATAGCAGTTTCCCAACCTATAATCATATTTCTGATGTAATCCTTTCTAAGCTTCTCTTCGTAATAGTTTTGAATTACGTTTACAATGTTTTTTGTTTTATCACTCATCTTAGTTCTCCTTTGACTTCTTAGAGTTACCGAAACCCCATTTAATAATAAGACAGGTTGCGGCGATTTTACCTGCTAAAATATTACCGCTCCAAACAAACATAAGCCCTGATACTACAAAAGTCAATAGAACAACTATTCCTATTACCACAAGTGCCGCCGCCGCTAACATTTCACTATTACTATTCATTTTTTCTCTTCCTTTCTTAGCCCATTATTATCATTATTGCTATCCCAAACATAAACACAATACTTAGGAAACCATAAAATAATCTTATATAAATATGCTCATCTCTAAATAAAGATATTAGCCCTGTTATCACTGCCGCTACAATCGCTCCGAACATACCAAGCGTACATATTAAAACCATAGTAATCATACCCTTACACCTATCATATAAGCTGATACTACGGCAATTATTACAAGAGCTATCTTGCATAAAATATCACATATGGGTATAACTATATGAAACTCTACTATAGTATCATCAGGTATCAATACCATTATCGCCATTACAATCGTCGTCAATATCACGCTTATTATCGTTATAACTATTATCTCTATCATAATCTCTCTCTTTCTATGAACATCTCTTCAAATTGCTCTTTAGTATAATCGAACGGACTGTATTGATATGTATCATATTTAGTGTTAAACATAACACTCACATCAAAATATCCTTTTAACTTTTCAGCAATTTTTAGAACGCTTTTTTGCCACTTTTCAAATTCCTCATCGTTGTCTAAATGATAATCACTGTCAATACCTATTATAACCTCATTTACACCCAATGTCAAGAGCTGCTTTACTCTTAATTTACCTAAATTTTTACCAAACATACCAAGAGCTATCGACTCATCACCATACCAAGTGTCTGATTTAAGCACAGATTTCTCACCCTCTACTAATATAACCCGTTTATGTCGTTTAATTGCCTCAATATTGTAATCCCAACCGTAGAACATATATTGTGTGGGGAACTTGTAAATATCTCGTGTGAGGATTTGTATAGGACGATATTTGCCGTGTTCTGTATCAGCCCAAAATCGTCCTCTTATTCCCATTAGCTCGCCCTCAAACCACACAGGTATGGTAGTAGCGCACTCGGTTGAATAATATCCTATGTCATATTTGAGCATACTTTCTACTGAGATACCCTCATCAACCCATTCAATAGGCAACACACGAGGAAAATAGTCAACCACCATAGGGTCATATGGTACTATCTCTACATCGTTATATTCATGCTTGATATATCGCCTTATCATCTTGTTTATATCAAAGGTCTTAGTAGGTCGTCGAGTAAAAGTAACATCATCCACTTGAAGGTGCGAATTATCGAGTATATACGATAAAATATCAAAGAACGTAAAATCGTCTTTACCAATTAGCTCCCACCTTGTCTGTATAAGCGATATTATATCATAGTTTTCGCCACATGTATAGCATTGAAACTTACGGCTATCGGTGTAATAATATAGCTTAGGCGAGCCGTCTAATGCGACTTCATTATGGTCACCTGTATAAAATATTAGTTCGCCGCCTTTGTCTTGATATAGCGGTATGCCGATTAGCTCTAAGATATTTATTATATCATCGTTATTTAGTTGTTCTTTAAGCCGTTTGGCATCTAATTTATTCTTCATCAGTGTGTATGATTTATTACAGCATATCCCTTATCTGTTCCTTGTATCCTTATCATTATTGTCTGTCACCCCACCATTCTTCAAAATTTGGTATATTATGTGTCTCAAACATATCGCTTAATATGCGTGGCGCATAATATCTGTCAGTTAAATATGTATCATTATTTGTTATTGTATTGCCGTTCAGCCGCAATTTAATCAAATTAAGCTGATATAGCCTATCCTTTATTTCGCGCCGTTTTACGAACGCCACTTCCAAAAATGTAGCGATTTCACTTCGGACTTTGTTATTTAGCTTAGGCAGTGTACCATTGTTGCTTAACTCCAAATAATGTGCCATATCTGTAAGTGCCTGTGATACAGTGCGCAGATTAGCTTTAAGTCGCTTTTCTTCGTTCTTTATTTTAGACGGCAGTACAGTTAGCGACATTATAATGTCACCTAAATCAACATCAATAGGCGTGTTGATATAATCTTCGTCTACATCCTCATCAGCTATCAGCTCTACATTATCAATCATAGGTAATACAGGGTCATATTCGGCTTTAGGCGGCTTAGTATCAGGCATTTCTACTATCTTAGCCCCACTTGTATGACCGTTGAGGTTGTTAATCATTACATTTTCAGCCTTTTTGCGGTCATTAAATTTCCAAGCTCCTGTCGGCGATGTAATATAGGATATACGCCCTAAAGCGTCACGGGTTATATATTTATCGCCTGCTATATTGGTTATGTAAAATGCCATATTCTCCCTCCTTTCTATATAAAAATATCCTCTGATAGTTATATTATAACTCACTCAAAGGATATTGTCAAGATATTTTATATTGTTTTGAGCTGTGTTTTAGCCATTTTATAAGGCGCACCTGAGCTATCTGTTACAAATAGGTCTCTGCACCGCCCTGTCCCTAAATCGCACTCTATAAAAATACGAATATTTGGGTTCTCGTCACCAAAGCGAGCCTTATATAAATGTATCACTCGTACATTTTTCCGCTCAATTTTATTGAATCCTGACACTTTTTCCAACCATGCGTCATAAGATTTCCATTCTTCTTTACGAGGTCTTAACATCACCGCTCCCACATCGGCTTTAAAAGCAACACCACTACCGCCCATTATTGCTCGCTCATTAACTATTGACTCATTAACACCATCACGATTGACCTGTGTACAGGTCAATATACTTAACTTGTATTTTACACATAATGATTTGAGAAAATCGGCAAGCGCAATTAGAACCTGATACCCCGATGTGCTTGTGTTGTTCTCTTTCTGCACCTCACGGTTTATATCACCACCCTCTTGAATATAATCCCAAAATAAATATTCCACACCCTTATTTACCACATATTCTTTGACAATATTCTCTATTTTTTTCTTAGTAAATGATGGTATCAATACCTCATATATTTGCGACTCTTCAAGTATCTCCATAGCTCTCTTAACTCGTGCTTCTTCTTCAGGCGTACATCTACCCTCTCGGATTTTCTTACTCGATACTCCGCTTACATATGATACAAATTTAGGTGTACATTGTGTTTCGAGTTGCATCTCGAATTGGCAATACAGAATAGGCTTATGTTGGCAGTAAGGGTTTAAAATATACATTTGTTGCTCTTCATTCCATAATTCAGTTGCACCTATCTTAGCAAGTGTTCCTATACCAACAGTAGTCTTACCTATACCTGATGATGCCGATATTACGGTCATCTCGCCCTGCTGTAAACCACCTGACGCTGTATTAAGGTAATCGCTAAAGAATGATGCACCCCACGCAGGATTTTTCTTAAATCCCTCATAGAAACTGTCAAAGCTCAGTCCCACCTTGACCTCTTCTATATCATCGCTGGAACGAAATTTGCGATTTGCCTTTTCTTGTATTGTATCATAATACTCTATTATATTCTTAATGGTATATTTGGATAAATTTTCTAACTGGCTCTCTTCACTTTTGTCCTCATCGTAGAATTTGCTCACATCAAAGCCGTTATCTCGATAGTAGCGTAACAGAGAAAATTTGCGAATGTTATTGTAATAGAAATTGACTGTACCGCTCTGTGCCATTTCTTTTAAAGTAGGTATTACTTCTAAAAAATTATTATCTTCCATTACCTGTTTTATTTCAGGATAGGGAGCGATATATCTATCTATTACTACCTCATCTATTGTATATACACCTTCATTAAGCACAAGGTTTTCTATGACCGCATATAGTGCTTTATGAAATAAATAAGGTTCAAAATCTTCTCTATCAAGCTCATATCGACCACTCTCAATCAAAGCAGGATTATTTAATATGCACCCTAATAATAATGTCGCATCTTCATGTGAATAAAGCATATAAAATTATAACCCCCTTCTTAAATCTATCTGTGGCTTCCTGTTCTTTTTCTGCGTTGTATGGATTATCTCAATACATTCATCGGACTCATAGCCACTAAACGCTTCATTTATTTCAAGTGTATTGATATAATCATTCTTTGTGCGTTCATAATAGTATGGCACAAGTCCTAAAATATGGTCTGTTGGCGTAATCTCTTCGTGTTCTACCATATAACGCAAGGTTAGTTCAACCCCTTTATATGTAAATCCATAACGGGTTTTAAGATTTTCAAGTTGCGCCCCTATCATTCGCCAATAAGAACTATCCCCGTCATAGATGGATTTAATATAATTCGTACACTCTCTGCGCTCTGAGGTCTTGGGTTTATCTTTACTTTCATATTTAACTTTACACTCGTCGCTACAAACATATATACGGTTTTTTATTTTAATCATTTGTGAGGTATCTTTTGACACCCCACAAATCTTACATTTAGGCATAATTCACCTCGTTAGAACGGTAAATCCTTCTTATTAATCTTGCCCTTTACACCTTGACCTTGTGGCTTATCTGAATTAGGTACACCGCCATTAGCATCACGGTCTTTGAGTCTCTTATACTCTGCATCAAGAAATACACCCCATTCAGTCATTATATCTTTAAGTGCCTGAGCATCAACAATCTGCTCTGTATCAGGAAGGTCGCCGCCGCTAATCTGCCATTCAGTTCTTGTAAAACCCGAATTAAGTTCTACCTGCTGTCCAAATGCACGAGATGATTTTTTAGGCTGTCTACCAGTGCTAATGGTTGTAATATTACCCATAATCTTAACCATACTATATGAGTCTACTGTAACCGCTTCTATCGCCCATTCATAGAACTCTTCAGATGTTAAGGTTATATCTTCGACCTGCCACTTAGCAGGCACTCTGAATGTGAGCACATCTACATTATTATAAGTGGGGATTACAAATGACACATCAAGCTCACCTGTCTCGTCACCATTTGCGTCTGTTCTCTTGATGATATTCTCAATAAAACCGTCTACTGCAAATGTCGCCCTTTCATCCTCGTTTACATTCTTTTCAATAGCAGTTACATTAATTCTCTTAGCTACTACTACATTACTCTTATCTTTGTTGAGCATTGTGTTTCTGCCGATAGTACCCTTAACCTTACACATCGTTGCGTTTTCAACATTTCCTGCAATCGGTGTAACCGTCTGTGTATCCTTATCTTCATCTACTCTGCGGAGAATAAACTCGCTTTTAATTGACGGAGTGATGCCATTAACCGCCTTAAAGTTATAAGTAGCCTGACCTTTGCTCTCATCATAGCCACAATCAATACCAAATGCCGTGCAAATATTATCGAACATCTGATTTTTCTCACCATCATTACGATGTTTGTTAAATCTAATCCAATTATTTACCGCACTACCATTAACGTCTGTAACAAGTCTACCCGAAATATAGGCTGATACGATTTCTCTTTCGTCGCCGTTATCATCTGTAATCTTCTTTTTGACTTCATAGATACCAATACTATACTCTTTAGCTTTGCCTATTACGGTTACTCCATTATATCCTTGTTCTAATTCAACTGTTTTATTCTTATCTTCCTTAGCCATTTAATTATTCCTCACTTTTCTCTTCATTATCATCATCGTTATTATCATTTTCTGCATTTGCCAACTTGATACAGCAGTCCATACAAAGCTGTTTACCAAATGTATTCTTGGCGTTATCAGCCACTTCCTGGGGGCTAAGATATCCGTTCCTGCCCTCTGCGCCCTTGATTATGCTGCCGCACTCTTCGCATCTGATTACTTCACGCTCTTTGCCATCGCTTATCCATTCCTTAATTTGTCTACCAAGCTCAGGAGTAAGCGTATCAAAGAAACCTTGCGCTTCAAGGAATGTATTATCCTTAATGATAGTCGCTTTGTGTGTAGTCTTATCAAGGTCAAGCACGAGCATAAATTCATACTCAAAATCGTCACGCTGTTCAGGTTTCAGACCGAGCTTTTTAACGGTTGACTTGCCCGTTTCAGGGTCTTTCTCTTGTACATATTCAGACTTAGAGCGGAGCGTAATGATTACATGACAGTCTAAATCCATAATAGCATCTATAAATTTGTTCTGCACCTTACCCGCATCGTTCCACGCACTAAAATCTGTTTTACCACGCTGTTCAGCCACATTCTCTTTATATTCAAGAACACCGCCTGTACCCTTCCAAGCATGTGAACCACTATCGATAATTACTACACCATCGCTACCAACAACCTCTTGCGCCGCCTTCATAGCCTCGATGTAACGGTCAACAGTAAATGGTGGTTCAAAATCTATATGGTTAAACTCGCCGATTGTAAAGCCCGCCTCTTTAGCGTGTACGTCAAGGTCACTTCTGTTCGCATAAAAAAGGCTTCTCTTTCTCTCTGTATCAATAAGAGCTACCTTATTCCAATCGTTTGTCATACCATACGCAATAAATAGCGAGCCAACTGTTTTACCGCTACCTGATGTGCCTGTTAAGCAAATTCTTGCCTTAGACTGCTCTCTTTTTGCTTTCTGCACTGTAAATGCCATAATTGTTCACCTCCTTTCTTGTTAAAATAATATATCAAATAAGTCGTCATATGTATTATTCTCATTGACAAACCAATCATATAATTTGTCGCTTTTCTGAACCTCTCTTACACCCATATCCGCAAGCTCTTTTACTATCTCCTGATGTCTCTTAGCAAGGTTTACTGTTTTTTCTGCCATTTCAGTAATTGTGTATTCGACGTTTTGAAGCTCCTGCTTTAAATCTTCGGCTTTGTTTTCCTTTTCTTTTAATTCTTCTTCGTATTCTTTTGCCATGTTCTCATCTGTAAAAGTTCTACCATTTACTCTGTACAATATTTCCATCTGTTCTCTCCTTATAAATCTACTTTCTCAATTTTTATAATGTTACCCTTGAGCCACTCATTGTTATTAAAATTACCTGAATATATGTAGCCGTTTTGATGAATAGCGTAGTCCATCTTATCAGGGTCAACCACAAATTCAATTATCGAGCCATCGATAGCGTGTTGATAATTATTCTCATCAGTATGAATGTCCGCCTTAGCCTCTACTTTAACTACTCTAAGCTCTATACCTGTATCAAGGGTAAATATAAACCTGTCGCCTATATCCCCAAAATATGAGCCAAGCGCAACACCAATATAATCTAACCCGTCAGTTGTTCTTAAAAAGCCGTCCTCTGATACATAAATCTCACCGCTATTATGTATATATTGGTATTGCTTACTGTTTGTATCTGTAATCTTGCGATAGTCCATATAAGTCTTTGTATCACTATCCCCAAGCAGGGGAACTTCCGTTCTTTGTGCTCCCCTGCTTACTTCTGTATAGGATTTAGCATTTATATAAGAATTGGTGTAGATTTCGTGTTGCAGATAATCCATACCAATCTCATATTCGTTCACAGGCTCTTTTAAATGCTTATTGTCGCCATAGAGTTTACAAGCCGCAAGCGTCATACACAGAGCTATAATAGCTGTTAAGATTAACATATAAAATTGTATACATATCTTTCTCTTTTTCATAGCTCTATTATACACCTCGTTAAATTATTTGTCAAGCATTTTTTTTATTCAACGCTTTCATTGTTATCACCCTCGTTGCCGTCGCCTATTGTTGGCTTATCATCCCAATCTCCTGTATTAGGGTTTTCGGGGTTACTTGGAACTGTTGGGTTCTCAGGGTCAGGTTCTTCAGGGGTAACTGGTGGGGTAGGCAAAACAGGCTTACTTGCCTCAAATCTACCTTCTGTAAATGGTACAGTAATACCTCCTCTAAGGTATATCACTTTTACACATTTGCCATAGATACCATCCTCGTAGCCGCTAAGCAAACACCACGCTTCTTCAATAAGGTCATAAAGCGGATAACCTATCATTGTTTGAATAGTCGTCCAATTCATTTAAATATCCTCGCTTTCTTTTTTTTATCTTAGAATAATGCGCCCGCCTTCTTTAAGGTGTTGCAATACATTCCATAATCATTGTGTTTGTAATCCGCTAAATCAAATATCATCTTATCCATTATTTTATCTCCTTTTTATTATAACGCTACATTCAACATAGCTGTCTTTATATTTTCCTGTGTGTCGTGACAATATCTCGCCGTCGTTTTAATACTATTATGTCCAATAACTTTACTTGCCATTTCAATACCATAGTTATGACACAATTCGCTTGTAACGCTATGTCTAAGTGAGTGAAGGTGAATATCACAGCTTATACCCGTTCTCTTAGCTATAACCTTTAGCGTGTTGTTAAGCGAATTATTTTTCATCGGCGTTCCTTGATTTGATATGAAGAGATTATTATATTTGCTCTCTTTGCGCACCTTAAGGTATTCGTCAATATAATATCTACACATATCATTGAGCCAAACAGAACGGAGCTTGTTACCCTTTGTTCTAATTACAATACGCTCATTGTCATAATCGTCAAGGGTTAGATTAGCCACCTCTGAATATCTTAATCCTGTTGATAAAAAGAGGGCTATAATTGCCTTGTCTCTCGGGTTCTTGCCGTACTTTATCATTTTCTTAGCATCCTCAAACGGGACATAAAACGCCTCTTCCTGTGGAGCTTTTACCGATTTAATATTATCTGTTGGGTCAGTGCCTATAACGCCTACATTTGTAAGGTACTTATAGAACTTTCTAACCGCCATTATACGCTTATTTACCGTATTAGCCGCCATATCAGCCATTGAACCCTGCCAATCAAGCAAATCCTGATATGTTACCTCGTCGCTTGGCTTATTTACAAATTTAAGCATTGATGTTACCTCATATTTATAGTTCTCAATGGTTACTGGTGATAATCTTTCCGCTTTTAAGCTATTTACAAATCTCGTTACATTTTTCATAATACTTTACCTCCTATTTACAGTTATTATTATACTATTAAACAGGAGGTATGTCAACACTTTTTTTATAAAATTATTAAAATTAAATGTGTCGGTTCAATCTGTAACAGCAGAAATATCATACATAATAATATATATATTTTAATCATTTTGTTTCTCTGCTACCATAGCCGCTCTAATAATATTCTGCATAAGATAAGCCATTTGTAACCCGTCAAACTTGTCAATGTCTAAAACAGACTTGTCATCTTCTGTGATTGTATAACGGTCTATGTCTACACATATTATTGCCCCCTCATCACTACCTAATGTTATATGGGCTTCTGCGTCTTGTAGTATATCCATATAAAGCCCTTTTTTATGAGATAATATACTCTTTATATTGATGTTAGGAAAATAGTCTTGCTCCTTGCAGTAATCATATATTAAATTAAGTATAGCTTCATCGGTGTTTGGTAAATATCTATTGGCATGAGGAAAGCCATACATTGTACCAATATTATACGGTGTTATGCACTGTACATCTTTTTCGGGCGGTATCATCGATAATAAGTCAACATCAAGCAAAACCCAATCTGCTATAGATAACACAACAGATGTATAATTAAGATTGCATATTTCATTAACCGTTTTGAGCATTTTTTCTCTTGTTTCTGTTTGAGGGATTGTAATTACCGTATAAAAAATACCCCACTCTCTACATAAATCAGCAACCTTATCTATATAAGGGTCATTATCATACAATTTAATTAGAACAACTGACGGGTCAAAAACCTTATGGCTTGTTACACTCTTTACCATTTCTTCTATTTTTTTTATTCGCTCATCGCATAATTTATTAAATGTCATGTTTATACACTCCAATCTTATGAATTACCCACGAGCTTTAGCTCGTGGGCTTCCTAATCAATATCTCTAACGAGACAAGTTTACTTAGGCTAACCCCGTAGTTCCCACGGTTTTCATTCTCAAGCCTTCATTGAGAATATTTATTGCTGCATTTATATCTCTTTCGTGATGTGTTCCACAAACAGGACAAGTCCATTTTTTTTCTGCGGCGGTGTATTTGCCTTTTCAATTAGCAACTTGAACTGCGCTCTTTCGTCTTCGCTGAGGTTGCCCATGTTGACCTCAATCGTCATTTTTTCGTTACTCATTTTCCTCCTCCCATATTTTATCTATAGCCTGTCCGCAGTGGGGGCAATAATCATAGTTATCGCACTCAATCTCGTAATCTTTGCCGCAGTTCGGGCATATCCAAGTGTCGTATACCATTTCTCCGTCTGTGTAACTGTCACCCTCTATATCCGGAGTTTTGGGTATTTGCTTTTCAAGCGCTTCGATAGCCGCATCAAGATTTCGCTTTATGAAAGCGTTTTCGTGATAAACTGCAAGATGCCTTATAGTATCTATTGCTTTTTTGTTATTCATCTTTCCACTCCTTTATCAACTCTGGATTGTCGTGTATGTTGCCGACAACCTTGGCATCGTTTATGAAAAACATGATGTCATCACGTAGTCCTAAAGTTATTTGCCCCTTTGTGAGTGCGTCAGCGCCCTCAAGGTAAAAGCTGATGTATCCATAATTCGAATTATTGGCAACGCCGCCGCATTTTCCGTATCATACCACATCTTACTCCATTCTTTTTCCAATTTCATAAACCACATTAACAGTCATACCGTTTCCCGCCTGTTTATAAAGTTGCGTGTCCGAATTGACAGCCGCCGCCCTGTCAAAATATTCATCTCCCCAGCCTTGTAGTCGGAAGCACTCGCGCGGAGTGAGTTTTCGGATTTGGCGCTTATTCTCCCTGTCATTTGGGCTATAGATACGGTCTTGTTGCGGTCGTTCTTTTCCATTTTCATCATATAAATTTATGCCGTTTACTTTATTCGAATCGACTATAAACGGCTGGCGATTACCACCCTCCATACAATTGAGTGCTGGAGCTATGCCGTCTATATCATATATTCGCCCTTGGTTTTTGTTGCGTTTGCTTTCCGGATACAGTGTTCCTATCTGCCTTACTTTTCCTTGTGCATGCTGTTTATTTTCAACAATGTACGCTCCGGTGCTTGCTGCTCCCCCTGTTCGTGTGGTAAGGGTATTGACTGCTTGTCCTTGTAACTCAGTATTCTTTCCGTTGCCGCTTGGGATAGGAAATATTTCTCGTCTACCTCTGATTCTAAGATGTCCGATAATGTATACCCTCTCTCTATTTTGCGGGACGTAATTGGAAGAGTTGATAAGCTGCCACTCCGCATCGTACCCGATTTCATCCATTTCAGTGAGTATGGTAAGGAAGTCAAATCCTCGATTGCTACTAAACATTCCTTTAACATTCTCGTAGATAATGTACTGGGGTCTATCTTCTTCCTTTGTTTCCCGCAAGAGTCTAAATATTTCTCTAATGAGAGATGACCTATCCCCGTTAAGTCCTTTTCTTTTTCCTGCGATACTGAAATCTTGGCACGGTGCTCCAAAAATCCACAAATCGGTTCGTGGTAATTCGTCTGCTTTAATTTTTGTGATATCGGTTGCGAAATATTCTCCATTTAAATACTCCTCCTTTAATATTTCTTGTTTTCTTTCCCTTTTACTCGAAAGCGACATTATATAATTACGCTGTTCTTCTGTTGCTGTGTGCATCATGCGGTATGATGCGCTTGCAAATTTATCTATCTCACAGTATCCGACGCATTTGTGTCCTGCCATTTCAAGACCGCGCCGCCCCCCTCCTATTCCTGCAAAAAAATCTATAAATGTTAAACTCATTCTTTTATCTCCTCATCTGTTTTAAAATCTTATTTAATTATAACATTTTTCATTAAGGTTTGTCAATATCAGTTTGGTAATATTTAATATTATATGTACCATACAATCTTTTGTTATCTAATATCTTATCTAAATAACCTCTGTATAATTAATTTTCATCGTCAATAATCTCGCTTAAATCTTCAAAATCATCTATTGAATTTTTAAACAAGCGTTTTAAATAATCGTGTCCGCCATCTACACTGCAACAACCACAAGAACAAGTTACAAAATCATGTTGATGCTTAGACTCAATTATATCACCACAATGCTTACATTTTATAGCATTTCTTATTATCATTTTTATTCCTCGTTTCATTTTTCAATTTCGATTTTCATTTTCAATATAGGGGTGGTTTTCAAACCAAATTTCGGATTTTGAATTTAGATTTCAGCAATTAAAATTCGTTTTTATTATCTGCATATTGCTGTAATATACTCAAATACATATAATGACGGGGCAGAATATAGCACTATTAGTTTTCTTATTGCCATAAAACCAAGCATTGCCGCTATAGACGTTGTTAAAATACCAAAACCAAATACTAATATGCCCGGAAGACCTAAGGTAAGTCCTATCCCATCTTCAAACCAAAATCCGTCAGCTTTATAATCGTTATGTACACATGCTTGATAAGTTTTATATATACACCTTATTAACTTAATAAACACACCAACGATAATAGTCGTTATTATTACAGTCACCCACGATGAAACCATACCATAACACACAATCTCATGATAAAGCTGCTCTAATATTGGCTTCATATTGTTGCTCGTCCAATCAATAACTATGCCAAACCTCTATGCCAAATCGTCCATAATCTGTTTGTAATTTTCCATTTCTTATCCTCCTTTATATATATAAATACAATAGTGTAATTATACCATAATCATCGTAGTGTAAGTATATGTAATACTATGTGGGCGTTTTTATACACGCTTTCTACACCTGTGGGAAAATATTGGCGCACTTTACCCCAAATTTTACTCCCCATTTTATGGCAAAATTTTCCTGTTATATCCTGCCTCATCTGCCAAAATCTCCCATATCAGAATATTCTGAAAATTTCCGTACCCTCCATTATTCAGACCGTTCAGAATTTACTAAACATTGTAAATATTCTGAAAATTTCAAAAGGTGCATTTATCAGAATTGTCTGAATATTCTAATATTTAATTTTTTGCAGGTTCAGTGTTTTACCCCATTTGATTAACTTACTGTGCATCTATGTTGCGCCTTTACATTAACTTAGTGTTTGCGTCATGTTATTCAATTTCCTTAATTATAACCGATATATGTATATCTGTCAATGCTTTTTTAATAAATTTATTATATTTTTTCTTGGTCTATCAGAACGGCGCAGCCGGCACTTGTTCAATATAGAATACGCTATGTTTTAGCCCCTCCATACGCATAATATAGCGATTTTTATATTAAAGTGGTATAATATATCGACAAGACAAATAAAATCGCTTAAAACAAAAAAATAGACGGTTTAATTGTTTATAGCTTTAGTGTATTAAAGTAAAGAATATAAAAAAAATAAGAGGATTTTTCTCCTCTTATTTTATATACCGTTCATATTCTGTTTGTGCTTCTTGCAAAGTAGGATATACGCCGACCGAACTCATGTATTTTAAATCATTTCCACGATACACTATATAATCCCCTTTGCTAAAAAACGTGCATGAATCAGAAAACATTATGGCATAATATACACCATTTGCAGCTTGTGTCTTTTCAATAATTTTATTCATTCCGTTTTATCCCTCCAATTTATTTATTTAATATTTTATGATAATACTTTATCATA
>OLXT01000057.1_pt1 | contig 77720 bp, 104 predicted proteins | sample 1673931 | NCBI WGS metagenome assembly OLXT01 (sample SAMEA103958134, study PRJEB25191) | human gut metagenome | reverse complement strand
AGTTAAAAGTTCTTGATAAGTCTGATATGTCGTCTTTCGTACATATTCTAAAGTCCTACGCTTACCCAAAGAATTGACATCTTCATTATCTGGTAGGAATACCACCTTTACCTTTTTGAAGGGCACTAATTTGAATGCCAAGTCCAATGACTTATCTTTAGCATCAGGGTCAATCAATATGATAAATTTCTCAACTTGACTTTTAATTAAGCGATTTACTTGATATCTTGATACTGCTTTACCTCCGGTTGCAATCCCATTCTCTCCCAGGGTTTCTGCATTGATTGCACCCTCACAAATAAAAACGGTTCGGTATATTTCTAGAGCATCTGCATTATATATAATAAAACTCTTTCCCAAACCAGTTATATCTACTTTTGGGTTGTTATATTTAGGACCAGCGCCCATATATAATCGGGCATTGAAGTAAGTTAATTGCCCATGCTCCGTGAATGGTATAATGATATATCCGAGGTACTTTCCAGTATTACAGTATCCCCATCCCTTACGAGCTAACTCCTCTATATTAAACCCACGTTTCTTAAGGTAGTTCCTGGCTGACCTTGCTAATAGAGAGGTGCCCATGGATATATTCTTAAAGCCATCGGGAAGAAAGAACTCCTTCTTACCTTTTAACTCAACCTTCTCTTCCTTGAAAACATATCCAGAATAATCACCTGATTCAAGTATAGATAGTACTTCATGAAAACTATCCGTATTCTCCAGATACATTACCAGGCTTATTGGAGAAGGATGCTCACCACACTTAAAGCAATTACACCTATTATTTGAAAGGTTGATACCGAACTTCTTCTCTCTGCCACAATACGGGCAGTCTGACTTCATCCAGCCTTTACGGTAATCAAATGCTCCAATCTTCTTAATGAAGTACTGGTGCATCTTACTTTTGATATTGCTATTGAGTTTCATATCATCAACGAAAATACCCGACCATGTAAACCATAGCCGGGTAGTTGTTATCTAACTGGTAGTCTTTTACATAATTCCGAAACCAAGTGATGAATTATGTAACCTCTTCTTATCTTTACCAACTCTTCCCCGGCTTCTTCCAGCCTTAAGAAAGTGTTCTTAAAAGGTACGCAACAGTCGGACCTATAACCCAAAGACCTATAGTGAAAGTCTTTGCCGTTAGGGGTAACCTTTTCCCAAGTTACTGAGGCAAGCTGAGAGTTGATAGGTATCCAATCTCTAAAGAAATACCCTAATGGAGCATCCTCAGATGGACATACTATCTCGTACCTTTTACCAGGTTGTCTTCTGATACAGATTTCCTTTGAAGCTCTCCTCCGAAATATTTTTAATATTCGGATGTCCATAATTACATGTGTTCAGTGGCGTGAAACTTTCCTACATGTAATACCGAATTGCATTGAGGACATCTAACACTTTCTTCTCCATCATGTCCTGGACCATGGCTTAAGTCTAAAAATATTTCCTTCTTATTGAAGGCTATTACCTTTTTACACTTGTTACAAGATGTAACGCCTTCTCCAAACTTAGCTAAATACATAGAATCGATAACTCGTGCCATACAATTTTAATTATTAAGGTTTATCTAAATATCTCCTGAGGTTTTACTTCTCTTTTCGGGGTCTGCATTGGGATTGCTTACCCTTTTCCTTTTCTTAAGTAAGTCATCTACCTGTTTACCTATGGACTCATCATACTTTGCCCGAGCTTCTTTTGAGAACTCTTTCATACGTTGTCTTTCTGGGTCCATATTAAACATTACCCTACCACTTGGAACTCCATCCCTCTGAACTACAACTTCCATTCTCATAATGTTATGTTCCTCTTCATCTTGGGTAGAGTTTAATCCCATGACACATTTTGCATTCCTTATGATAGATATAGCAGATGCGATATCATTATCCTCGTACTTGGTTTCTTGATGCTTAGCACCTTCTCTGGTAACGTGTTGGGCAGTCCATACCGCATCAAGCCCTAACTCATCACCCATATTATCTATATCTATATATACATTGTTGATACGTTCCACATCATCTCTATCTCTGGCTATAGAGGCTAACTTTGCAGCATAGTCAATCATGATGACATGTACCTTGATACCTTTCTCAGTTTCCAATTTCCTAACCAAGTTCATAATGGTATTACAATCAGCAATGGTTGCAGGTACACGTTCGACTATAAACTCTACACCTAAACGTTTATATTTACGCATGTGCCTTTGCTCCATCTTATCGTAATCACCAGTTAACATCTCTCTCTTAGTTTTGTTAAGAGTAGACTGAATCATACGGTCCATTAACTGATTCTTACCGTTCTCGGTATCAATGTAAAGAACATTCTTTTTCATTGCCAGATAACCTCTTGCAATATTGATGAGAGCAAATGTCTTTCTCCGTTTAGGTCGGTCAATTAAAACGAATAGAGAATTCTTAGGATAGCCATCTCCATTACCCAATCTATTTAATTGCCAGAAAGGAGTAGGTACTACATCCGGGTCAACTTTTCTCATAAGCTGACGCATTGCAGTTCCACTAACCATAAGTAATGGTTCATCTTTTTTCTGGGGCTTTGAACTTTGGAGTATTTTGGTTAACTTAGCTTGATAAGTTTCGTATGAATTGTAATCAGAGAAGTCCATACTCTCGTTCAAAGCCTTCAATTCGATATAAGCAATGAACTTATGAATGTTCTCTAATACGATATCTACGTCCTTCAAAGGCTTATTATAAAGCTCGGATATTAACTTATGAATATTGGGGATGTCGTCCTTGGTAACCAAGTCTACATAATCCCTACCTTCCAATAAAGTTTTTACCTGCTCTACCATTAAAACCTCACTTGGGATTCGTTGATATTTCTTTACGAACTTTACCAAGGCTTCTACCACTATCGAGTGTTCAATCAAAGTAAAGTACCCGGGTTTTATCTTTTGAACATACAAGAGAGATTCCTTCCCTTGTATTAAAAACCTGAGTACTTCCAATTGAAACTCAATAGAGAATGTGAACTTGTTACAGGAGTTTAACCTTTTCTTTACCCTATTTTGTTTCATATATTATATAATATTCATAAGTGTATAACCAATAGTATCTGCTAGATAATATAGTTCCCTGAGCTCATCCTTGAACTAACTTGAACACAGACGGTGAAATATTTTGATAAAAATTCATACAAGTGGTTACTTATTATATTATATTTGCATTGTTAAATAACTTTACTACTATGAAAGGCAACAACGGAAGTGAACTACACAGATTAACAGAATTAAAACCCTATGATGAGGATTTGTTTAATAGGTTGTATAAAACCTGCAAACCTTTAATCCGTAGGTTGACAAGGGGAGTGGATTCCAGAAGATTCAATCTTACTCCTGATATAATTAACTCTTTTTTCTGGGATAAGTTCTTGTATGTATTTAATAAATACCAAGACGAATATGATGAAGAGAGGTTAAAGGCAACTCTCTTATCTTCCTTGCAAACTTATAAAAGTAAGTTGCTTCGGAATGCTTATACCAAACAGGCTGAGTTCAATCAAGAGTTGACTTCTTTCGAAGTTCTATTCGATAATAATAAAGAGTTATTGGATGATTCCGAAGAGACTCGAATTAAAGAAGAGCAATCTCAAAGATTCCATAAGTATATGAAAGAGCATCTTACTCCGGATGAATACCTGGTGATGCAAATACAATTAGAACCTCCCAAATGGTTTGAGGCCCGTATCAAGGATTCCCACGGTAAGTTATCTATCCTTCACTTGATTGATTACTTTGAGTTGCCCCGGGATAAGTTTGCAGTCAACATGTTCTCTCAAATGCGAAAGACTATACAGAAGACCTTAGAACAAGCTGCCATAGACCTTAAACAATGAAAAAGGCCAGAGCAAGGTTATCTCTAACCTCACTCCAGCCCCACTTAACCAACTCAACTAGGGTTCAGTTTAATAATTCGATTTGAAAGGATTGTTAATACATGCCAAAAGTAGGTGCGCATCATTGGTAAGAGTATTCTTTCCAACATCGCCCACTATAAAGGTAAGTTGTACTTTATAAGCCCTTAAATCACTGCCAGAAGTACCATTGTTTCCGGATACCGTTACCCTGAACGATTCCAGATCACTTGTAGTAAAGAGGTTTGGATAGATTTCAATGTAGTAAGCTGTATCACCATACTTCTGCATATATGGCCCATATCCATAAGTACCCGAGGAATACTTTTTAGCTATTTGAGTTAAGATAGGACCCCACCTTGAATCTTTAGCAGTTAACAGGTCGGTCACGTTCACAGCCACATCTTTAAAGGACGGGCATCCAGGGAACATTCTCTCGGTTAAGTCAAATACTGCCACTCCATTATGGTAATGAGCATCTACCGTTAACCTAGACCGAGTACCACCGCTTCCCGAGGTAGTTTGCTCTACGCTGGTATCTAAACCAGTATTACCTTTCTCGAAGGTATACCTAAACAATCCGAGTATGGCCCTTGTAAGACCATCTACCTTTTCATTGTTGAGAAGGCTGTAGGCATGTCCCGGGAGTACTGAAGTAGTTACATCTGGAGAACTTATTTCGAATACTGCCACCAAAGTAGCATTACTCGGTATAGTCATACTTGACTTATCGAAGGAACCATCCCAAAGTTCTGCTTCATTATCCACATGGGGATGTCCACTCTTTATACCCCATTGGGTTGAATGAAGAGAAGCGTTAGTTAATACAGATGCCGTAGTATATATACATATACAAGGATTACTTTCTCTCCATTGATATCCTATCTCTTTGTTTACTGGAGCTGAGGGCTTAGCCAATACACACCCGTTGATAACCAACTTGCTAAAAGTATATACGTCGTAGTCATCTCTCTTACTAATGGAGTACTCTATCTCTATACCCTTACCCTGACTGTTCATCTGAGTGTTTAAGTACCGAGTTAATACACTTACATCAGTAGGAACCGTACTCTCCTCCAAAGCCTTAACTCGACTCTTCAAGTCGAGTAGGTCCAGAGGATTGAGTCCGTATGGTTTTACAGGGAACTGACCGTTATAGGGTATTAAGCAAAGAGTGTAGTTCAGCGATGCCATAATATCCTTATACCTAAGGCTTACTCCATCACTGTCCCATTCGGGTCTCCAACCTACCAAGTATATTCCTATGAGAGTGTCTGTATCTTTATTGAAAGGTATGTTAGAAGACTTTAACAGACTTAACATTTTTTCATACCCCCAAGAAAGTATTTCCTCCAACCCATATACATCATCGAAAGTTATCCACCCACATCCAAAATTGGATATGCTCGGTGGATTCTCACTACCATCTTGACGATAAGTATGGGACGCTTTTACTGCAAAAGCTACCAACTTCTGAGGATTAGTTAAGCTTGGCCAACCCCCATCAGGTCTTACACTGGTGAAAGTAAGAGTGTCAGGGGCTATATGACATAAGCCGTCTGGAGTAGTATAGGCATTGAATACCTGGCCGGCAGTGTTATCCTTGTTAGAAAGAAATACTCTCCTGGCTTTGCCTAAGATATTGCCTATCCCAGAAGGCATAGTACCGGACCTTTTGAAGATACTGGTTATGGTTATGTTCTGTTGGGTAGTATCTACCCAGTCGAAGCCACAAATAGGTCCTGTACCCCCCATTATAGCAAGAGGTTCCATAACCTCTTTAGACTCTATCAAGTCACCGTACACCTGATAGAACCTTGGTTGTACTACACCATTTACAACTTCGGTTTCATTCTTCTGTGCCATGGCTTACAACTTTAATTTGTCGAGATTTTCATCGATGAAGATGATGGCTTTGGTGAGAGATTCTACCAATTTCCGGTTTACAATCTCATCTTCGAGTAATGCCACATCATCTGGATTATCCTGGAATAACCACTCGAGAAGAACTCCCCAGTAGTTATTACCCATGAGTACAGTGAAGTTTGCTTCCTTGTCAGGGTCTCCACCAGAGGGGTCTGTCCTATGTTTATAACCGTCAGTAATTGGGAAGTCTTCTTGTAACTGTTCGAATATCACCGTGGCAAATAAATCCGAACGAGTTTGACCCTTGGTGGTATATATTTCAAAACCCCTTGCAGTGCACCACTCACTCCCCATACCTGCAGCATTGTTATGGAGTGAAATCAGAAACTTTGCACCCCCTCGGGGAGTATCTAATTTGTTTGCAATTTCTTTTCTTCTAGACAGCCCGATTTCGGTGTCCCCGGTATTAGTGAAAGCTACCTCGAATCCCTCTTGCTCGAGACGCTCTGCCAAAGCTTTTCCCACTTTACGACTCCAGAGATATTCTTTATGTCTACCGTCTGGAGATTGTTTTCCTGCTACATCAGACCCATGAGCAAAGTCGATAATAGGCAATAATCTTCGTGCCATAGTTATAATTTTTTAAGGTACATTAGTTTTAATCCGTTGAGATACATACTTACATATTGGTCCATGTTTGAAATGGAGAACTGGTCCTTAGGTATGTATATCTGTTCTATTATCAAATCTTTTATTGCCTCGTTATCATGAAGCTCAAAGATATTTGAGAGAGATTTACCATTACAAGTGAAGTTAGAAAATAGTCCGTATAGCTCAGAATATTCATTGTTTACTAAGCTTTCCACTTTCTTTATTGTATACTCCTTGTTGTCTATATGGTTCTCGAATCTTATTCGTAGTATGGCATACTTTAATATATAGCCCAAACAATTGAACTCCCTGCGAATCATTATTTTAGCCTCGGTTATACCCACCGTAGAATCAGTGGCCCCGTCGAAGAACTCCTCTACCTGTTGTGAAGATTCAGATACTATAGATATCTTCTTGTTTAGGTTCCAGATAGTGTATATAAACATCATTACCATTACAAGGACCAATACCATGAAGATACCGAAGATTACTTTTAGAGCTCCGTAGTTGGAGGCTGCTTCAGCTAACTCGATAGAAGATTTGGTTAGCGACTGAACTGTATGACCCAACTTAGGGTCTTCTTGAGCAGTTGAGAATAGAAATGAGATTAGAGGCATACTAAGCATATACAATATAGATTACTACTGAGGTTTGTTCGAATACTACTGAACTATCTTTTGGTTCGAAATACTTTACATTTACTGGAAGGTATTTGTTGACAAGGTTTACCAAAGTCTCTCGTACCTTATCACTGTAATCAGAGGGATGTTCTGATTCTATTTGTTCCTTTGCAGCCTGAATCTCTTCCTCAGTTGCATCTGGGTTCATTAGCTTCCACTCTTCCAGGAGTTGTTCCTGAATTTCCTTGTCCCTCTTTAACATAAAGTCCCATTGACCCTTTGGTATACCAATAGTGAGAATCATTGGTACGCATTCCCAGCAATCTGTCTCGGTATCGTATGTAGCTGATGGAGTATCGAAGTGAGAGATAGTGTCATAGTTTACAGAACCATCTCCTATGGCCTGGGCAACAGCTTGTTTTGTTCCTTCATCTACTTCGGTGAGAGTAAAGGTTACTCCATAAAATCGGCCTAATATTTCATAAAACCGTCGAGTACCTCGTATCTTATATAAAGATATGGCGTATCTTAGAACTAATCGGAAATCAGCGGTAGGAAAACCCCTGTCCTCTTTTACCCAATTCTCTAGATTCTCCTCTGTATATGGTTCTCCCTTAGTAAGTACGCCATAGGCATAGGGGATGAACCCAAAGTATTCCCAAAGATAATTCAGGAATATCGGATTGGCTTTATCCACATCCAGACATTCCATGAAATTATCTATATCGGTCATTACTTCAGTATCGAAATAACCTGAACATACATCTATGAACCTTTCGAATATACCCTTGCCTTCTGAATCCTGATAAGTATCATTGGCTTTATAGTAATGGTCGAATAGATTACTGAAGATGTAATCCCTGAAGAACCTCTTAGCTGGATTAAACCACTTCATTGATTGTAAGAGTTATGTTATCCGAACTGATAGTTGGGATATTGTAATTATGAGGGATAAGGTCTACCAGCTTTCCTCCACTACCCATGGGTTGTGTAGTTAGTTGATATACGGTCCCATTTTCATAGTTTGCATTTTCAACCGGTAAGTTGATGGTTAAGCTGAATTTCGACTTGGTCAGGGATACCTCAAGAGGTTTACCATACTGGCCATGGTACAAAGCATTTCCTGAAAGGTCCTTGTTAGCATATATCCGATAGAAAGCATTACCATCCTCGATTACTGTTTTAATGTAACAGTTCTCATAATCTGTTTCAGGAGTTGCTGTAGCAAATGACAGCATCTTGAAATAGGTTATGTTTAGAGCGGGTACCGATACTATCTCCTCCGTATTTTGTGAGTTGATATTTATAGCTATCGGATAAGGCAGTAAGTACAACTCAGTTATAGTTAGGAAGTCAACCATGGGTTGATTATCCATAAGAGCATACAGGTCAGACTGTCTTACCGGTTTGTTGATATCAGAGTTCTGATAGTTATAGGCATCCAGTAAAGCTTTCTTCACTTGATTGCTTATATCTATTGACTTGAAAGACTTCCGGCCGGTTATAGTTGCTGACAGGTATATCTTGGCAGCATGTGTAGAATATACACTTACCCTGGTAGTAAGTACCTTAGAAGATTCCATACTCTGCTTTACATTGTTGATAAGCTCAGTGCTTGCTTCGGAACCTCCATCTGGGGTAATGTATATCTCTACATATTTACCACAAATGTAGTTACAGTAGGCTTTATCCACACCGTCGATAAGCATAGCTATTGCCTCGTAATCTTCTTTGGTAATTGCCACTCCGAGAGTTTTGATACTGAGTGGGATATGCTCTTTCAACGTATCGAAGTCCTCATAATCTGAGCCTCCGGTTGCAGCTATAGTGTTTGTCAAAGTAAGTCCAGAAGTTACATCAGTCATCACTTCTGGCACTTTATCGAATTGGTTAGCCGGAATATTACCATTAGAACCGTAAGTCAGGTAGTACTGACCCTTGATTTGAGAACCTATGGTGGGCTTCCTACCAAACTGACCATCCCCGAATACCAGATAAGGTTTCAGAGTACTGTCAAGCTCTACCTTGTATACCTTATCACCAGGACCTGAATAAGCAAAGGTATCTACCAGAGTCCAAGCCTCTCCACCTATGGTAAGTACCATAGAACCTTCTACATACTTCTTATCCGTAGGCAAATCACCCAGAGTGATGATAATATCATGAGAAGTGTATGTACCGAGTTCTACTTCGGCAACTGCCTCCTTTTGAGCTACCGGAATTTTATAAGTGTAGGTCCCTTTCTCTATAGTTACATTCCTGGTAGTTATCCATTGTTTACCGTCCTTTGAATTAAAAACGGTATTCTGGGGAACAGATATATCTACCGGGAAATGGCTACCGTCTTGCATGTATACCGTTAAATCTACAGAAGATGGTATAGCTGATTTGATATGGTAGTCTACCAGCTTTGCATGTTTATACAAAGATGAGTACCTTCTACAGGTTGGGAGGAATGCTTCCCTTGCCATACCATCAATGTAGTAATGTATCACCTCTGCAATACCTGCAAAGATTGAGAGTGTAAGGATAAATATATTACCCTCACTCATATCAGTAATCTCTGGAACCCTTTCATTCAGAGATTGAATTAGTTTGGCTTTTATGTCATTGTATGACCTCTGAAAGGGAGTAAGCCAAGGGTTGCTAGTAGACATTTGTTGTTGAGTTATTTAAGTTATATTGAAAGTTCAGCTCTTCTACCTTCTGAGAGTTCTGTATCTTGAAATATATCAAGAGTCGTATGGACTCTTTAGTGGGTTTCAGAGCAAATACCTTAAGAGCAGTTATTCGAGGTTCCCAAGCTGCTATACCATCCTTTACAAAGTTCTTAATTATCAGATTAAGGGCACTTGTGTTAGGCTCTTCAAGGCATTCCCAAGTTCGAGAACCAAAATCTTCTTGTCGGAATCTTTGACCGATTTGATAGGTGAGTATTGCGGTTAGATTCTGCTTTATCAAAGCTACATCTCCCTGCAATATATACCACCCAATTTTAGGTACTGTCCTTCCATCAGGCAACTGTACTGTTTCTGGTTTACCATCACTCCCAATAGCCTGAGTTAGCTTTACCGGGAAATAAGCACCACTACCAATTGTGTTGAGTTGATTATAGTTTGCCATTAGTTAGGTTGTTTAATTGTTTCACTCTCGATATCCTCCACCTTGGTTTCAATTAGTTGACTTCCAAACCATGATGAAGCAGAGGCTTTTAGAGAAGCACCTCCATCCTGAGGCTTTGGAGTCCAGGATGAGAATACCTGTTTAAGGTTATTGATGTCTTTCTCTATAGTGTTTATCCTTTCTACTACTGAAGTGGATTCGGGAATACCAACTTCCCCGCTCTGCATTATAATTTGCTCCGCATCGACGTTTATGTTGCCCTCTAGAGCTTTAACAACAATATCCTGTTGGATTATTGCAGTTAATACTCCCGTTTCACTTTCATCCAGTATAATCTTATTACCTTTTGGGGTTATAAACCCAAGTACATGAGGCTTGTTAAGTTCTTCTGGCATTTCACCTATTGCCCAACCATGATAAGACCAAAGTGGGTGTCTTGGGTCTCCATTCTCGAATTCTACATATACTATAGAACCCTCTCTTGGAGATAACCACTTAAACCCTGAACCAGGTCCACCTTGCTGGTGTTTTGGATATGCCCATACCTCCACTCCCCTCAAAATACTTGGCAGATATATACATACCTTATTCTGAGAGTCCGGGTCATCATTGGTTATAACAACCCCTCGATATGTAGAGTAGAACCTACCGATTGCCTCTATACCTCTCTGCTGAATTAGTTCGTATAAGGTCATTGTTCTTTAGGACTTATGTTTCTACCTACTTGAAAGTCAGTGTTTGCCTCAAAGATTTGGTAGTCAGCTGGGTTATCGGCATCCTGTTGAACCACAATCTGACGACCAGCTCTTCTGGGATTTTCTTTCTCACCCTTCTTCCAGGATGACTCTCGGTATTTCTCCACCTCAGCTTTGATTTGACTCGGTATCTTCCAAGCATCTGTAGTGTAAGATTCCTCTGCCACATCATGGGCTTTCTGGAATACCTCCTGCATATTGACAGAAGTAGATATCTTGTTCAGTATAGAGTTTCGAGATTTCTTTTCGAAAGTAACCTCGGTAAAATACCCGCCAGTATCGAAGCTATGGTCTACCTCCTTAGCATACCAATCTCCAGAATACCTTTGACCTACATTCTTAATTTCGATAATCTGAGAAGATTTCATGTTGGGGTTACCAACAAACTTAGCCTTAGATTTAATCTGACTGTTTACTGACTCAATGATATCATTGGCCATGAAGTCACCAAGAGTTGCAAACAAAGGGTCTGATACTACTCGTACACCTGGTACTTGTATCTCAACCACCATTTCAGCAAGCACTTTATCACCAGGAGTACCGTAGTTGTTACCTGGACTGTACTTACCGTTAGCTGGGTATATGATGGTTATATCACTTCTTTCCTCCAATGCTCGGAATCCCATTTTCCAGAAAGCTTTGTTACCACCATACAGGTGTTTGTATTTCTCGGGCACATAGTCATGAGGATTGAGTAATACTATTACCTTCCTCTTGATTACAAAGTCAGATACCTCATCTGGAGGTTGGGGAAGTCCTACATCGGTTTTACCCGAACGTATGGCATCTTCAAATTCCTTTAACCCATCCAGATACTTCTTCCACTCTGACTCAAGCTGAGAGTTGTATGCTTTTACCTCCTCTTTAGTTAAAGATGGATTTGAAGCTATCTTCTGCTGAGCATCAGTAGGGGATTCATATACCGGGGGTTTTGGAGTAGTACTCCTTATCTCCCTACATACCGATGTACTGGGTACTACAGCCCTTTCAACTTTTGCCATACGAGTTACATCCCTTTGGAACCTTAGAAGGTCAGGTTTGTTCTCTCTTACATAAGCATCTGGCTTACAAGGGTCATCATTCGTAGGTACACATTGTACTACGTCTGTTTCAATAGTTTTAGTATCAGGGTCAACACTTGAGGCTTTACCAGCTTCTATACTTTGAACGTATTTAGTTTGAACCCTGAACTCAAGCAATTCTCCGGTTCCACCTGCATAGGTATATACAAATACAGCTTTACCGGATTGCTTACCATTATGTATCTCTACTTGGTTATCACGAGTGTCCACAAAGTTAGGACCACCAGACATGGCTTTAGCTATGCCCACTAACTGAGAGTATTTGTTTAAGAAGGTTGCCGAACCCACAATTGCAGTACCCTCTGCGAATGTAGCCGGTATCGTTCTCAACTTATATCTATCTGGGTCCTGTGCTGGTTTAGATAAGTTCTCCGGGGATAGCTTAAGTATGTTTACCCCTACCAACCCATCATCCAATTTCTCGGAGCTTTGTATTTTCATATAGCAAGGTAAGCAAGGCTTACTTTTCTCGTTGCTCTGTTTTGCCATCACAAGGTTGATTATCGGTTATCACCAAAGCCGTACCAGCTTTCTCTGCATAGTCAGTCACTATTAACGGCATCTTACCGAGTGCTAACTCCTTAAAGACATCCAGATATTCAGTTTTATTGCCCACAAACTTAGAAGGCTCAGCTTCCAAGAACATTTTTGCATCTGCAAACTCTATGGTAAACTTTACCCCCTCAGGAGTGAATTCTATTTGATGACTCTTTACATTCACTAATCTTACAGGACCAGATTTGAAAGAGCCATCGCTGAATATCCATCCCCACTGTATCTTCAAAGGCATCTTGAATTGTAGAGAGGGATGGTCTACAATTCCTACAAAGTCAGTTACTATAGTAAACTTACCTTTGTCACCTTTACCTTCAGTATATTTGTAGTTAAAGTTCTCGACTTCCATACCAATGGGCAGACCATTGAATTCATCCATAATAGGAGAACCTGCCCCATCGAATATAGCCAGGTATGGTGTACCATTACCGTTTACGAGAATGGGTTTGCTATCCTCCATAATTAGGAATGATTAACTCCATATCAGCATGAAGGTCTTCAAAAGGATTTAGTATATCATTGGCATCTGCAATGACTCCCCACATCCCAGAATCTCCATAATACTTGAAAGCAATGTTCTGTATGGTTTCTCCTTCCAGTACCGAATGGATTATATGGTCAGAAGATATGGATGAGATATTTCTTTCCAGGGATATATCCCCATCATGAAACTTTATTACATAACTGTCCTCATAGGGACTTGTTCCAGGAATAGTTACCATAATAATTTAATTTTGTGTGCCTATTCTCTCGGTATCGGAATTTTCTAGAGAATCTACCTCCCCACCATCTATAATTACTCCAGGAGTATATTGCAACTTACTAGCAGGGATGATTTCCTCCCAGGTTCGGTTGTTCTTAGTTACCCTTTTGAAAGTGAGGGTTTGAGTTGCACAGTTAGGCAATAGCTTAAGATTATAAGGTTGGCTAACCGTATTAGTTATCCTCTGGCCGGTATCTGGGTCATTATCGTACCTCCTCATCATACGAGAAGCATTCTGGAAGTGAGTCAGCTCATAAGGAGCTGCAGCCAGTATGAAGAGGTCATCTTCGAATAACCCCGAATTACCCCACTGGATACGTAATGTAGGAGGTGATGCTGAATACCCATCGGCTCTTGCCCATGATTCCAAGAGTCGGCATTTATTAACCACATCATCTCTGTGGTCCGCATCTACTGAATACCAAGAGATATCAAAAGTTATAGTGTCTTCTCCCCCCGTGTAGAAGTAGAAAGGATTGTTACGACCCATGGATTTAACTGCTGCCCAAGTTGCAGCAGGCTCTACCCTCAATCTGTCAGGACGATTTTGAATTACTAAACTGATTGCAGGTGATACATTCAAATTAGCAATTACAATATCGTTCTTAATGAGTTCCGAAGTAAACTTGTTGGCTAGGGTATAATCTACAGACTTAGCCTTAAGTACTTCATCGGGGTTAATACCTGCTGTCTTTGCAGCAATTATGTTTTGATACCATTCGCTTTGAGTTTGAGCTAATGAATAAGAACCTTCCCTGGCTACATGTGCATTTTGAGCATCATATACTTTTCCAAGTTTATTTGGTTCTGCCTTAGCCATTGGAGAAGTAGCCCTGTTAATGAGTATCAGGGCTCTCCATACCTTATTAAGGGGAGATTGGAATATTCTCCCCTGCTCAAGTTCTGTTATTTCTTGAGCTACCTTTCCAACAGGCTTTCCTATGAGTGATGCCATAATTGTTTAGTTTACTCCAGCTGCTACATTTATTTCTGCATCCCTATCTCCGAGATACTCCTCAAGGAACTTCTTACCATCCATATTGATAGTTAAGTGAGTACCCTTATTATCTCGTTGATTGAGTCTTTCAGCATATAGTCCGAGAGTCTGCACTAACCATCTCATCTCTTGTATAGTTAGCATTTGAAGATTATCCTTTTGTTTATATACTTCTCGGCTAGCTTTGATGGCTGATGCTAAGTCATTTGTAGCCCTGGTATTTTCATCCTGAGCAGACTTATTACCTTTGATAGCACTGTATATCATTGGTCCGAATATGGATATACCTGTGATAGCTAATCCAAGTCCACCACCCAATAAGCCTACTATTCTTGAACCGAATCCGAGTAATCCTCTGCCTACAGAAGCAAGAGCACCTCTGGATGCATCACCAGCTGCAGCTCCAGCACCTCCCATAAGACTACGGGTCATTTTACTTGCATCAGTAGTAGTTACCATAGCTGCCGGTACAGGAGTCCATCCAGAAGCTCCTCTACCAGTATTTGCATAATACCTACCATTAGCTCCCATTTTTGCTGGAGTGTTGCCATTATAGTAGTAAACAGGCATACCTCCAATAGCAGCCACGGTTGCAGCACTTGCCCTAATACCAGCTTCCCTTTGAGCCATGATAGCTCTCTCCATGTTGAGATAACCCTGAGCAGATATGGTGGCTTGATTCCATCCCCCTATCATGAGTCTTACCATGGTTCGGAATGAAACCTGAGAGTCTCCGTTGAGTAATAACCAACGAGCTCTTAGTCCCATCCAGATAGAACCTATCTTTAACCCAACAGCCGCAATAGCAGCAAATCCGGCTATCCAAGGTCCGAAAGGAGTTGCCATCAAATCTCGGAGTTGAGATATTGCCCAACCAACCATATCGAGGAATCCCATTATTATAGGATTCTTATCAAGTGCCTTACTAAAGGTAGTCATAAGGTTATTTGCAGCAGACTGAACAATATCAATCTTACCTGCAAAAGTTTCCATTCGTCTTCTCACTACCTCTTCAGCAAACCCGGCAGAATTGTTTTGTATCTGGTTTAGCAGGTCAAAGTAACCCTCGGTATCCCGCATGATTGCAACTGCTGCACGCATACCACGTACACCGAAGATACTCTTGAATACAGCATTCTGGTCTACAGTAGATAAACCCTGAGTAGCTGTACCAATCTTTTCCAATATGACAGCAAAGTCCTGAAGGTCTCCGTTAGCATCTACAAAGTCCTGTTTACCCAGTCCCAGTTTTGCCAGGGCTTTAGCTCCTTTGAAGTTAGGGTTGGTTATAGACTGGGTCAGGTAGTCAGCCATATTTCGTATAGAAGTACCTGCCATGGAACCTTGTATACCTGCATTACCTAAGGTACCAATCATTGCAGCTACTTGTGGTAACTGTTGTTTCAGAGTTACCATCGATGCAGCCGAGTATTTGATTGACTCAGCTAAGTCAGCCATTGATACGTTGGATGACAGGGCAGCTTTAGTAAGCTGGTCACCAACTATATCAGCAGCCTGTTGACCCTCAAGTTTGAAGGTCCTCATGATATTGGTTAATAAGTCGGCAGTACCTCCTTTACCTCCCAATACCATGCCGGTAGCATTGGCCATCATAGCAGCACCAGATATCATTTCCTGAATATGATTTGCATCATTACCGGCCATTGCCAAGTATTTCATACCTGAAGCTATATCCATTGACGTGAACATGGTCCTTAAACCCAATGTCTGAGCTGTTTCTGATAACCCAGACATTTGGTTTTCGGTGGCTCCCGAGATAGCACCTACGGTAGTCATCATGTCAATGAAGTCTGCTCCAGTCTCAATGGTAGTAGTTAACGTTGACACAATTGAGTTAGCTACACCACTTGCCATGTTAGCGTACGACTGAACTGCAGTTAAGTTAGCCTGTACAGCATTTTTGGCATCCCTATGTAAACCTCGTATAACCGAGCTGGCTTCTCTTGCCTGATTTGAAAACCTATCCTGAAGGACAAGAGCTATGCCTATCTCGAGTTGTCCTGCAGAAGGACTACCACTTGTAAAAGCCATATAGTTTCAGATTTAACGAACAAAAGAGAGAGGGCCCTAAGAATGGACCATCTCCTTTTCAAGTTGTTCATAATAATTGGAGGCGGCTTCTATAAATTTCTTCCTGCGCCGCCAGGGGAGTTTTGCTAGAGTATTAAAGTCAATACTAATCTTTGCCTTTATTATGTATAAATATACATCCTCTAGCTCTCCCTGGGGTAGAAAAAATTATCCACAGCCATTACCGGTACCATGATTCTCTGTTTCGTTTCTGGGTCCTCGATTTGAGTAGTACCGTTGAATACGGGGTCCATGCCTTTGACTGCAGAACGGATATCCATCATATCCTGAGAAGAAAAGAGTCGGAAGTTCTTTACCGGCTCGTAGTTTTCTCCCACCTTCAGTTGGAGGTTACGTGCAACCAGTTCCTGATTCTTCGTTCTCTCCTTTGCTGGAAGATTCATTACATAGGATTCACCCTCTGCACTGAGTAGGTCGAAGCAAAGCTCTTTACCGCTTTTGGTAGTTATCTGAATACCCTTGCTTTGCTTTGGTACCGGATAGAAAGGAATTGCATTGGGCTTTGCTTCCATCTCTTCCATAGTTGGGATTGTACCGTAGTCGAAGAGGAACTCTTCCTGAAGGTCTACTTCGTAATCTAGGGTTCGTACCTGACCCTCTGCTGGGCCTTCCCAATCATAACTGAAATCAAGAATCTTGCCCAATGAGAAGATTCGTGAGTTCAACATGATTGCATATCGGTCAAGTGATGGCATCTTCTGTACATCCTCTGCACTCAGCAATCTATTTGCTGTAATGTCTGTGTCAGTTACGATACCAGAAATGAACTTAGATATGTTCATAAATGTTCTGGCATCTACAGGGTTTGAGAGGATGTCATCATCCTCTCCATTCTGTTCCCTTATGGTTACTTCGTAACCACTGGGGAGTTTGAAGGTAAATTTCTTACCGTAAAGGGTTTGGTCTTCCATGTTGTTGAGTTGTTAAGTGTATTCCGATTAATATAATCTTTGATAACGAAAAAGGGAGAGTTCATTGCAGAGCTCTCCCTTGGTGATTAACTTATTACAGCTTCTCGCAAGTATCTACAGAGAACTCAAGTTCCTCCAGAGTGTTGTCCGAACTCATTCGGTCTAAGTCCTGTCCATTTACTTTGCAAGGCCATACTCCGGTACAAGTCCAAGAGTTAAGGATAGATACTCCATCCTCGGCCAGCTCGTTGATGAGTACTGTTTCCTTATACTGACTTGGGGTTAAACCTCCACCGAGCAGCATATCCTGAACCGACATCAGCCAGTCCCATAACCAGGTATCAGAGCCCGAAGTTGTTTCCAACTTTGAAGCAGTTAGGTTTCCCACAGATACCCGGCCGCCTGTTTTTACATCGTAGTTTACATCCCCGTGTGATACCTGTTCAATACTGATTTCGGGAATACCCACCTTCTGAAAGAGGAATGCGCTTATTGGATGCTTGACAAATATGATTTGCCATAAAAACTTCTTCCTCGGGTTTTTTACTTTAGCTCCTGCCATAGTATTATCTTATTTATTGGTTAGTTTTACTGGGCAGAGATGGATATTTCACCGGTGCTCTTATTCATAGCAATGTCGATGATGACATCCATTTCGATATCCTGCATTGGAACAACTTCTTTGTACTTCAGCTGAGCCTTGTACTTACCCTGGCGGACATCGGCCTCGTTGTTAACCTGAAGGTCTTCGTAGCTCTGAGCATCCTGGTCACCCAGCCACTCGTATGAGGTAATGGCATTGCGGGTTTGCAGGTCGTCCAGAATATCCTTTGCTTCGTGGTATATTCTTTTCCACGACTCGAAGGTATTTGGCTCTTCGATGTAGCTCTCCAGAATAGGCCGGAGATTCTTCTTCAGATACAAGTTGAGACGTACAATGGAAATGAATTTCTCGGAATCATCCACCGGATTAGAGGTGAAACCATGCCAAAGCATAGTTCGCTGACCCTGAGTACGAGTGTTCTTGATTACGAACAGGTTCATGTACCACTGAGCGAACTCGTTAAGAGTATCTACATCAGCAGGACCTCCGAGGTTCTTCATTACCGGACCGAGTGCCGAGGTTATTACACCACGGTTCATACCGGAGAATGAGTACCACGGTCCGTAGGTAGAAGCACATGTTGCATCCAGTCCAGCTACCGAACCAAGTACATCGCATTTCTGGAGAGAACCGTTTTCGTTGTAGTACTTGATACCACCGCCGAAGTATGCTACTTCCTTCTTTGCCCCGATAGCCTGCACCAGAGTTTTCAGAGCAGAGAGAGTCTCTGCTACCGTGGCTGGTGTACGAGTGCCCGGAGCATATTTCGGTACCTCCACATACAGCATGTTCTCGAACGTATTGTGAACATCCGTTCCTACCGATATATACACTTTTGTGTAGTCATCGGGCAGATGCTGATGGATATGGGAAAGGATTACCGAGTATGCTTCGTAGTAAGCTTTGCTGGCCTGATAAGCCGAAAGCCACTCATTAGCCGTAGGAGTTGTACCTGCACTACCCTCCGAGCATTCCATGTATACATTTGAATCACTGGGTTCATCGGCACCTACGGTTCCGGAAGTAATCTTACCTATAGTAATCATCGAGTTCCAATTAGAGAACTGACGAAGTATAGATATAATATCTTCCATGGTCTGGATACCGGTAGCCAGGCTCTTCATAGTACCCTGTCCATCTCCTTCTTTACCCTTAATGGCTTCGAAGGTAATATTAGGAGCATTGTCCAGGAAGTTCTGGAGAGTATTCACGTTGATAGAGGGGTTAGTTACTCCCTCGGAGGTGTTTGCAGATACAGCCGAGAAGAACAGCATTTCATTAAGTATGCTGTCAGAAGTGGGTACATTGGAGGTTTCATCCCTTGCACCGTACTGAATAATGCTTGCACGGAGAGTTGGTTCCGTGGACATATTCAGTTTCAGATAGAAAGGACGGTTGAGATTTAATCCCGTATAATCTAATACCGGGGAACCTGCTTCCTTAGTACGGATAGCCATGTGCATAGTCAGGCTGTTCTCAGCACCACTCGGGTCGGAGATTACTATAGAGATTACGGAAGACCCGTCAGGAACAGTTACCGAAGGTACTGCCCGTCCCTCTGACCTAGTTACAGTCATGGGTTTTGCCCATCCGTAAGTAGCCCCCTTACCAGCTACTCGGGATACCCGGACTTTTGCACCCATTTCAAGGGCTTTAAGTATGTTCGATACCGAACCATCCGGAACTATTTCCGAACCGAAGATGAGAGCGAACTGTGAGGGGCTTGAAATCAGGTCCTGAGGGTCTTCGAACGGGCCCTTGGTAGTACGAGCTACCATGTTGATTACGCCCAACAGAGGCACACTCGATTGTACATTTAGGTTCTTGAAGTTGAACCTAACTCTTGGAGTCTGTGGCATATTGTTATTGATTAAGGTTAATTGAATTCTTTATTCTTGGGGTCTCCTCTGAATATACCAGAGTTTTTTCTCCACTTGGAGTATCTACCTGAACCTTGTTACCCTATTTAGATTCCTCACTGGTATTCAGAGTCAGATGTATTTTAGTAGAACCTACCTCGGTAGCATATTTATTACTACCGTCTTCGCTAGGATAACGGTTTAAGGCAATAAGTAGATAAGTATCACCATTCTCATCAGTACCTAACAGTTTGAACCTCTTTTTTTTCAATACTACATTGCCATCGGTATCATAAGAAGATATATTTGAATCTATATAATCCAAAATACCCAGGAGTATATGGAGGTTTTTACCATGACGATTCCTCATGTCGTTTTTCCTAACAACTTCCGTTATTGGGTTTTTAACTCTTCTTTAGTCATACTTTTGATTAGTTAGCATATTCAAAGAAGCCACCCCCACTAACCTTAAAGTATGAACCTTTATTGATAGGTGGTAGAGGGGGGGTCGGGTTCTTTGGGAACCTTCAGAGTGTAATCGGCATTTTCTAGAAGCACAGAAATATCTTTTATTGGAGTAATTACCTCTGGGGGAGTATTTCCCTCTAATAGGCAATCCTGTACTTCAAATTGGTATACCTTTTCCATTAACCCGTTATCCAAATCCTGCATGTTATAAAAATTAACTATCCGGAGGAATATATTCCCCGTGAATAAAAACTTGGGCTCCTCGTAGGGTTTTAGGTAGCCTCTTTGAGGAACTGCCCAGAACATAATCTGATGCAACAATCTCATGTGTTCTGCAGAGTGTGCACACAGCCGTATGTTCATGTATTGTGATAGGGTTTCAAAGGCTACTTCTGTTGCAGTGTAGCCTATGCCCTCTTCTTTCTCGATTACCTGTTTCGGTAGTCCGATATCTCCAGGATAAAATCCTTCTGAATCAACTACGATACGAGGGGTTTCTTTAATACCTCGGGAGTGGTTATTACCCACTCCAAATATACCGACGTAGAAACCCTTATCATCGGTAATCTTTTTGAGGTCTTCCTGGAAGCGTTTTGCATTCGCTTCACTTGTTGGGAGATAGTCTTCTGGGTTTATAGTGTAGCCCAACTTTATAGCCATGTTTAATAAGGCCACGTATATGGACCTCTCTATAATTTCCTGAGAATTTACCATTTTACTTGATTGGGTCTTACACCATACTTTTGAAGTTCTTTACGTATCTCCGTTAGGATAAGTTGCTTGAGCTTATTCTTACCACCAGCGGCTTTGAGAGATGGTTCCCACACGGGCCGGGGTGGAATCCTATCATCATTGGAACCGAATTCCAACATCATAGCTAGTTGGTTCATAGTTAGCTTCTTCTGTGAAGAGCGTCTGGTTCCAATGGGTAATCCTATTAGAACCCTCGATTTATATCTAAACAACCCAACTGACCTGGAATACAGGCCAGTCAGGTTATAGATTGGGTGTTGTCCATACCTTTCGATGGTTGAAGGAGCCAATGGTTGCCATGTTACTCCTCCACCTACTGGTGGTATTCCCAAAGTTAGTGACTTCTTTACGATTGCAAGGAGGTTGCGTGAGAATTTACTCACGGCTTTATCATATCCCCTCTGCATACTTGGCCCAAGGTTACTGACTAAGGATTCTACCTTTTGCCATTCACCATTGAGCTTTACCTGAAGAACAAGGTCAGATACTTTGGGAAGTGTGATATTAACCTTCCTTGCCATTTGTTAAAAATGTTTACCGTAAAAAGCTTTCAGTTCTGTATATGCAGTTCTGATTACACCATCCTTGTGATAATGGAACTCACCAGCATATCCTTCTACTCCCCCGAGTTTGTTTGCCCATTTTTCTGTCCAAAAGTCGTAGTAGTTATTAGCACTGTTGTGGAACAAGCAGTGCAAGCCACTACATAGGCCAACTGTTGGTAGATATAATGGACCCAAAATTCGGGATTGTATACAATGGCCAAACTCGTGGTCATATACCGGTTCTTTTAATCCGGACTTCTCTGAAAGGAAGATGTAGTTTCCTAAACTTACACCGCCATTCATTGTGGGAGCCACATAGAAAGCAGTGTTTCTTTGTTTAAGGGTTCTTTTCTCACCTTTTAGAACTATCCGGTATATAAGTCCGGCAAAGTTTTGTGGTAATTGCCAAATATACAAAAAGATATGTACCAGAGTATGCAAGAACTTGCCCAACTTAGTTTTATGGGAATGTTCTTTTAGGATACTAGACATTGCCTATTTCTCCTTTGCGTCAGCCTTTGCTTTTATCTTGAGATAATGTGCAAAGTACCCAGCAATGAAATATGCTATCGGGTATATAATGAGCAGGAATGCTACCAGCCCATTATCCAGCCATCGCCAGATACAGGAGAAAATTATTACCGATACAATAAGCAGGCCGATATATAACCAGCCAAGTTTTGAGATTTTCATGTGGTATGTAGTTTATTTATAAAAATCAAAGTTTATAAAAATGTGACTTTTTGAATTGTCGATTATACGAGTTTGACTTGTAGACATTACTTTCTGACAATACAGAGTATACACCCTGTAACCTGAAACGGGACTCATACTGGAGGAGTTATTAGGAAGGTGTAATATTGTATTTGTATTTGATAAGGATCTAAAGTTTGGAATTATATTAAAGGGGCATATAAAACATGCCGTAGGCCTTTTTTTATTAAACGAACTACCATTGACAGTTACCGTTGGATGATCAGTACCCGTATACCAAACGCTTGAGCTACCCTCGAGAGTTAAAGACCTTGAAGAAAGATTGGTATATGTCATAGGGTCCCGGTAATTATCATCTATGGATATAGAAGACCCATTATATAGAATGTAGCTTATAATTTGGTCATCGGTAGCCTGTGCACCTAATTCAGAGAAGTTATCTTTAAAAATGATAGCCAACTTACGTGTCTCTATTTTGAAGTAGAAAGCCGTGAATAAGTCCATTTGAGTATCCCCATCCCACCACATCATACCTACTCCAGAAGCATTACCAAAGGTCTTAATGGTGTTGTTACCAGTCATCCACTGTAACTTCCTCAGAGCATCTATCAGAGTATCCCCGTTACTAATGTAAGGGTCTTGGACATCATCATACTTAGTAATATCCGACCAACCCGATATTTTTAAGTCAGCTATACTTACGCTGCCACCAAATTTAATGGCCTTACCGGCTTTTATAGCAGCTATCCACTGATCATCAGTTTGCTCTGAAGGATTGCTTATTGTCCAACGGTTCCTGATGTACACTTGTTCACCGGCGGTATCAAACAGAATACCATAACAAGTAGTACCCGACCAGGATACAAATCCGGGAGTAGACCCATTATTACCGAGTATCTTTACTTTTGCAGAACCCACCAACTGATACAGAGCTTGGAATGCCTGAAGTATGGTGGAGCTTGAATTTATACTCGGAGCTCCTTTACCGAGAGGGGTGAACCCTGTTAAGGCTGCAGACATAGCCTTGAAAAGATTAGCTATCTTCCGCAGAGTAGTTTTCTGTGTGGCTGATATCTGAATTTGTTCAGTACCGGCTGGAGTTACCTCAGTAAACTGAGAACTACCAATCTCATGAAATTCTGCCATATCTTATTCCTCTTTTAATTGTATTTTCTCGTCTTCTGAAGTTTTCATGTAACCCTCAAGCTGTGTCCTTAGGTACTGAGCTTTGTCTATTTTGTAACCTGCCTTCTTGTCATCGTAGATAGATACTACACCTTTGAACATAGCAACTATCAAGCTATCAGTTCTTTGAACTACTGTTAGGTAAGCTTCTGCTTGTTGTGCAGTACCTACATTTGCTGTTGTAGTCCTGAATACCAAAGTTTTCCTTCTTTCTACGCCGGTTAGGTTTGTATCAGAAGTTATAAGGGATTCAGAGCTTCCTTCTATCCCATTGTAGTCAATGTAAAAGCTATCACCTGAACCATCATCCCAGAGTATAGTAATTTTTGCCATACATTAAAGGTTAAATTTAGGGGCATAGCAGAGATATCCCACCCTGCTATACCAAGACTCCTTAGCACTATGACATTGGAGTAACCGTAAAGGTAGTGTTGGTGTCCACAGTGACCTGAACTGCCGAACCATCCTGAGGCACATCGATTTTGGTAGGTGCAACTTCGATGAATGGGTCACCAGCTGTCTGTTTCAGAGTGACCGTTGCCTTCTGACCACCGTTTGCCTTTGCAATAATCTGCTGTGTACGGGCTTCGATGGTTTCATTCCCTGCTGCAGTCAGAGTTAACCCGAAACTGTACTTTGCTTTTGCACCCGGGTCACCCGAGATATTAGTACCGCTTATAGCTTCGGCTCCGTTTGCAATGAACTTGATTGCCGATATGTTGGCACTGATGATAGCTCCAGTACCTTTCTCGAAGGTAATCTTCTGTGTGTTGGACTTACCAGTTAAGGTAATAGTACCACCTCCCTTGTCTACCGCAGGACTCTTGTTATCGAACTCGATGAACTCTTCTGCGGGGAGATGTCTTGCTACGAACTGTTTCTTCATAGCAACACCAGCACCTTCTACTTCGAAGGTAGCAAGTTGAACTAAACGGTTACCACGGTTAGCGGTTTCGGCTTTTACTTGGAGAGTAGTATCACCAGAACCTGTCGACGGACTGACAACTACACCGTTCTGTTTTACTTCGGCCATTTTTTTTTTTTATTTGGGTTTCACTTTGAAAGTCGTATTGGTCTTTACTGTGGTTTCATCCTCGTAATGATTTATTTCACTCAGTTCAAGAATGTATTTGGTCAGCTCTACGTACTTATCGATGTTCTCCATATAGGAGAGTATCCTTTTCGTTTCCTCCGGAGTTTCTCTCTTCAGTACAACAAAGAAGAGCAAAGCCTCATCATGTGCCTGAGCAACCTGAGTATCACCGGTTGGAGAATATACTTTACCATTGATTACAAACTTATCCTGAGCCCAGTCAAAGTTCCAATATCCCTCTTTGGTTATATGTCCATTCTCTTCCAGTGACCTTTTGGTTACGTATAACACGATATTGATACCGTCCAGTTCACCCGAGACGGTCTCTTTTAATGAAGGCCATGTTCTTATATAGTTATACTGGATTAAGCCATCCAGAAAATACGGTTCGTAGTTATTACCAACATCTTCACCGTAAGACAGAATCTGGTCAAATCTCTTTAACCAGATTAGAGGTTGTTTTCCTGCATCCACTTCAACAAAGTCATTTACAATGGCCTTGTATCTGTCCCATACTCCTTTTGTAATTCTTTTCCTCCGTGCCATACCCTACTTATTTACGGGGAAGCCTGGGTCTGGGCCATCGAGTGGTCCTGGCCTCCGGTGGTTAACTACTTTGGGAACTACTACCTTCTTCACCGTACGGCAAATAGGTAGATAGATGGAAAGTCTTTCAGCAAGCATACATAGGTTTTGTTTGAGTATATCAATAACTCCGCCTGGTTGCATTGCTTTAATAACATTGGATGAGGTTTTAGATTCAGAGTCAGTATCGTTGAAGAATTCTACCTCAGTTGGACCTGTTTGTATTCGTTTAACCTCACCTGAACCTTGGCTTGACTCTGGGGATTCGGATTCAGAACTTGAGGATGAGTTACTCTCCTTAACGGATTCTGCAGTAGCACCAACCATCAATGAAATCTGTACAACCATGAAATCATAGGCTGCCAATTCCATAATTAGCTGGTTTTCCAGAGCTTCATAATACAACTCATTATTAAATTCCTCTATGGGTACTTCGTGATTTACTAGCGGCTGAATATACAGCTGCCATTTTTCAATAAACTGTTGCTTCTCTTGAAGAGAAAGTTTACCGAAGATATCCTCAGGGATATAAGTATCAATCAGCTCATAGATACTGCCAGGCAACTGGGTATTTACCTTATCACTAACTCCAATGACTCTTGACTTGGAAAGGTTAGCTCCGCCTACGTTGTTGGTTATTGTTACCTTGACAACATAGTCACCGGGAGTTTCATAAAGATGGGAAGCAGTTACCACACCTACATGTGATTCTGTCTTCCCATCACCAAATGTCCACGTTACTGTAAAGTCATTGGGTAGTTCATCAGCGAATGCCCTGAACCTTGCATTGAGTCCAACTATGGTAGATAAGAAATCTACCGTTTCCATAGCTTACTAGTAGTCTTCGGCCTTCAGCTCATCGAGGATAGCATTCACCAAGTCGAGCTTTGTATCACCCTCTTCCGGCTCAATCTCCATGGAGATGGCCAGGGCCTTCAGCTCTTCCGTGTTGAACTGCTCCTTGATTTTCTCTGGAGCCTCTTCTGCCTCGGCGAGGTCTTCGAACTTCTTCTTAACGGCTTCTAGGTCTACCTCCTTCTTAGGAGCAGGGGGATTAACCTTTGCACCGCCGGCCTTGAACTCGTCTGCCTTAGCTTCCTGAAGGTAACCGTTTGCAATAGCTGCTTTGATTACTCGAGTGTTGAACTGTTTTTCGGTTATCTCCACAACTTCGTTACGGAGAACCTTAATCTTGGAAGCCTGGTCGTAGAAGATACTGGCCTTCGGATTAAGTTTTATGTACTTGGGACTTGCCATAGTTAAATTGATTAAAGGGAGCGGTATTATACCGCTCCCAGGTTTGAGTTGTGAAGGTTACTCGATGATACCGGTCAGGTAGTTGTCTACGTTCATGTAGTCAGGGAATCCCTGAGTTGAGAAGTCCTCCGTGGCATCGATGAGGATAGAAGCATCCTGGTACATCTTCGAGAAACCGGTCGTCAGCGAAGCATAGATAGCCTCGGTCTGGTTCGATACGATTCGCTCCGACTCCAGCATGAGTTGTTTTGCAGTCAGCTTAATCATGGCAGCTGCCGGGTCTACGAGCATAACCTCGTTTGCCGGAGTTCCGCCATGAATGTAGAAGTCTGCCGAGTTGGGAACCGGGGTCTTCAGGTTCAGGCGGGCATCGGTAGTACCCGACGAACGCAGCTTGAACTCCGGAAGGTCGAGAAGGTCGAGTGCCTGCTCTTCACCGCCGATAATGGTACGGAACTGACGGCCCATACGGGATGCCCGAATCCATACCCGGAGGAGGTCACGATACTGGATTCCCTTTGTAATATCGCCTACGCCGATAACCGGGGCCGACTCGGAACCGTCCAGTTTGTTACCCTTGACGAGGACATCCATTGCCAGTGCATCCATGGCATAACCCAGCTGAACGCCGAAGTCACGGAGGAAGATAGCCATGACGTCCATCGATACGTAGCTACGTACCTCGTCGGTAACCTTGAAACCCTTGCCGATTTTGAAGAGGTTGACCGACTTCTGGCCGAAGGATACGGTACCCAGAGGAATGGTCTCAGCCTCGTTCACCCGGGCAGGGTTGGCGTCGGACATGTTGACGAGCGGCATGATAGCGGTCAGCCCGTTGATAGGCTGGTCGGAAGCTATGATGTTGGGATAGAACGGGGCCTCTCGCATACCCAGGTAGATTGCCTCACGGACGATCTCCGGCACGAGCCAGCGCAGTTCGGGATTCGGCATCGAGTAGATGTTCTCCATCGTGTCGACTTTGGGATTGAATCCCACGGCCTTGAAGTAGTCCTCCTGAGTTATGCCGTATTTCTCCTGGAGCATATCTCCCAAATGAATGTCCACCGGGAGACTCTTGTTGCTTCCCTGTCGGAAGCCATCCATGTTCTTTACTATTTCGGGAAGCTCCTTTAAGTACTGCTCCCGAGTTAAGGGTTTTTCTGCCATATTGAATTTATGTTTTCAGTTATTTTACCAGAATCTGTACCAAATCGTCCACCTCGGCCACGTTGATGGCAATGAACTTGGTTTCAGCACCACTTACCGAAGGTGAGAAGTTGGGATACGTACCACTGGCATCCAGAGTACCGTCAGTCTGGACATATCCAGTCGTTTTAATCTCAGCCTTTGCGATACCGTGAATGACGGCAAATCCTTCCATCATTACGGTTACTTCTACCCAAGCTGCCATTGCAGGGTATGCAGGGTACTTGCTGTAGTTAACAGCGATACCGAGGTATACTTCACCTTCATCTCCGGTATACGGAGAGATGGTACCATCGGTGTTGAGTTTTACCGGCTGACCATGAACGATGGTGTCACCGTCCTTTACCGGAAATGCCTGATGAAGCTTGTGCGATTCACTTTTGTAAATCACAGCCTGGAGGGTTTGTCCACCCACTTTGTGTAAGTCTGCCATAATTTAATTTAATGTTTAAGTTACTCTTCAGTTTTATTTCTTGATTTCGCCCCGGAGTTTCCGGTCTGCCAGAGTCTGAGCTACGTCATGAGTGGACTTGGGAGCCTGGTTCTTCTCCTCGTCCTCTTCGGGATTGATAGAAGAAGCACGGCCCACGTCATGAGAGCCGCAGTGGTTGCAGTGCATCGGGAATTTCTCTTCCAGCTGGGCGTCATATGTCTTACGCAGAGCCTTGAGAGTTTCCATCGTAGTTCCCTCATTCTCCAGAAGTGCCAGGATGTTCGAGTCTACGTTCTCTTCTCCGGAAACTTTTTTGTAGGCTGCCACCGTTTCCTCACGGAAAATCTGGATGTGGCCATCCCAGTTTTCTTTTGCCTCCTTGTACGATTTGAGGTCTTTCTCGAGATTGGTCTTCTCTTCCGTGAGAGTCTGAATCTCCTTGTTCTTTGCCTCGACTGCCTCAGCAAAGTCATTGTTCTGCTGTACCAGAGTCTTAATCTGGGAAAGAGCCAGCTCGGTCGAAACTTCCTGACCTTCAGAAAGGGTCAAAAGATTTTCACCAAAGAGACTCGTCAGCATCTGCTGCAATTCTTTGTCCATGTTTGTTTTATTATTTTGGTTATTGTGGTTACCCTTTCCGGCACCCTTTTCATTATTAGATTGGGTGGTATTGTACTTTATCTCTTTTTCTGAAAGAACCTTGAAGTCGAAGAGAGATACCCGCTTTGCTGGGTTGTTAGCCTCAGCAGCCTTGTCCTCAGAGAAAGAATAGTACTGACTTCCTGCATAAGCAGGGCTGTTTAACTTACCACTCTTGATAAGTTGAGCAAATGGGTCTGCTCCGTGCCATACCAAAGAAGTCTCTTTGTAGGAGATAATCTTTGTAACAACCCTACGAATGAGTTCTCCGTTTTCAGTGTAAGTTCCGAGTTTGGAATAGAACTCCCACATATCCTCGAAGGTATGAGAAGGTTCCCATGCAAACTCAACTGTAACCGAATTGGAGTGGATAGATGGTGGGTCCATTTGAATACCACGAGCAATGCGAGGATTTGATAACCCATCGATTTTCATGATACCGTTTATACCTGCCGGAATAATTATTCCGGTTTTTTCATCCTTGTAGGCTTCCTGCCATTCTACAGATTTAACTGCACCAATAGCATTGGCTACATCAGTCTCATGGTCAAGGTTTACTGACTGACCAACAAGCAAAGGCATAGATTCCTTCAGAATATCTGCCGGAAACTCGGTGGGGTTATACTTCTTTGCCACGATTGCGGCAGAAAGCATTCTGAACATCGGCTCTATAAAGTCACTGTCCTTTGGCTTTAACATTTCTGGAGTTACATTTGGCATGAACTGGTTGACATTCAGAGTGCCTCCCCACATACCAAATCTTTCCAGGGACTTCTTAGGGTCTTCACTGAAGTTGCCAGTGCCCTTGTAGAAGTTTTCAGAAAGAGAGTGAGCATCTATAACTATCTCTGGTACATCAGATACCATCAAGCTATGAGCTGCACTTAACACCATCACATCGGTGTTCTGTTGTCCCATTGGCATAATTATCTTGGTTTACTGTCTTGGTCTCCTCGTTTAGGATTTGGATTATTCTTATCTCGGGTTCTACGGTCGGACTTATCCTTATCATCTTCCCGTTTCTTTTTCTTCTTACCAGTGGTAGTATCACCCGTACCTGAATCATCATTGGCTTCAACGGGTTCTCGAGGTTCGGGTTGGTCAGGGGCCTCATAACCCATATCACGAGCAAACTGGTCCTGACTGATTATACCCTGATTATAAAGGGTTACATTCACCCGAGCACGGTATTCACGAGCCTGTTGTAACTTGATATCATCAGAAACAGTAGAAGTCCCGAATTGAATTGTTATTCCCTTATTATTGAACCCCGCCAGGCGCAGTTCTAGAGAATAAAAGAACTCCAGTACAAAGATTACAAGGGTTTGTATATTCTTTAACTGAGATATCATCTTTGACAGCTGTATACCAGCTCCACCCTCAGTACCAGATTGTGATGCAGAAACCCCTATGATAGAACCATTTACTCCCAATCCATTAGCAACAGATTGCTGATTCATGTTCCAAGGGAGGTTAATGTTCTGCATAGAAGCCGAGGTAGACTTCAAATCAAATTCGTGGTCGTCGATATAACCAACTACAACTCCATCAGACATACCACCAACAATGTTGGTTTTCATCTTTCGGAGCGTACTGTTCAGACGTTCTTGGTAAGTTTTTTCACTTTCACCAGCAGTACGAGGAGGTTTAGCCATCTTTGCTTCCAAGAATCCAACCATACCCATGATTTCCATGATATGTTTGAAATTCTTCCTCATAGTATGCTGACCAGCAATGGAGTCCAGAGCAGACATGAAAGGAGGTACTCCGTACGGTTCGTCAGTGTCGTTGTACATCCCAACATAACAGTAGGTCTCGGTATTCAATTTGATAAATGAATCTTTAAGACCGTCTACTATACGTGGATTCCTTTGATATGGATGATATACTCCATTGTTTTCTCTCTTAAACCTGATAGTCTCGGGCTTAATGAAAAGAATGGTTTCCAATCCAGAAAGTTTCTTGTTTGGTACTCCCTCTGCAGATATTGCACCACTAACCAATAGTTGAACAATGAACTTGTTTACCAACCCGTCTATACCTGCAGTATACCTCGACCACCTCTTTGTAACTTTCTTTAGATGTTCCCTCATCTTGGTAGACTCCTCAGCCGTGTTATTTGGGAAGTCAATGGTATGACCAGTATTGGACAGCTTGAACATGTCCTGTAGTGCAATACTTACATCCGGGTTTATTTTGTATAAGTCCCGAATGATAGGTATTAGTTCAGTTCTGAACGTTGGGGTAACTAAGTTCGTCATACCATTAAGAGTGGTAATGAGTTCAGAGTTCCCCACACCATCATCTGGTTGAGAAACCCTGCCCGGACTTATTGAACCCTTTCCTTCATCTTTGTTCTTTGATTCTACAGGCTTTGACCTTAAGAACCACCTGATAGGATTAAGTTTCATGTTATATAAGATTGTTTATGGTCTACTGTGGAATCACTACAGTGTTAGATGCACTGTGACACCTGATATGGTTAGTGATAGCCTTTCCAAAAATAGCGTCATCTGAATATGTCTCACCTTCCAAGTCAAGGTCCATAGAAGAGTTGTTCATCCTGTGCTTACCCCGAGCAATAGGTCTTCCTGCACCATCATATATGAATGTGTAAGCTTCTTGTACAAAGAACGGGTCTTTCACGATTACGTTTTCTTCCCGTATATCCTTCTCCAAGTTCTCAATGATGACAGACCTATTTTTGGTTGTGGTCAACCAACCAGGGAACTTATCTTCTTCAGGTCTATTCTTACGTTTCTTCCTAAGAAGCTTAGTATAGAAGTAAAGGTTTGGATAACCCTCATCCTGAAGTATGGTTGTCACCGTCATACCAACGTCATTGGTCTCAGGAGCTAACTTAGCAAAGTTATACTTCTCCCCGATATCACCAAGTAAGCGGGCATATTTGTTCAAGGGTATTCTGCCCTTGTATACTGCAGCTTCTTCTCCATCTCGGTCCATACAGGTGAAAGCAGAGTAGTCAGTACCTCGTCCAGTAGCACAGTCTCCACCAATGAAGTATTCCTTATTTGGGTCTGGCTCATTGAATTCTTTGTATTGACCTTTCAAACGTGTATTGATAATCTGGTAGTCGAATAGGCATTCCTCAATAGCTTTGATATCGGCCAAATCGAATACGGTATTACCAGATGATAAGAAGTCACCATCTATCTCCTGAGCAGTTCTCTTTGGACCGAGTGCAGCAGACATTTCTGCATACCACTTCTCATCTCTGTCTGGGTGCATCTGCCAATACAGACGTATGGGGTTGAATGGATTACCTCCAGATATAGCATCTACCCAAGTACTGTGGAAGAAGTTACCTACACCATAAGGGGTGTTATGAGACACGTAGTCTTCATTAATGAGGTAAGATTCATCGTGTTCAACGCAAATATCGTAAATGGTATCGTAATACTTTCTAACTACTTTAAGCTTAGAAAGATAGATACTTGTACACCTTTTACCAGATACAATGCGTTGAATATAAGGTTTGTTCAGCTTAATTCCGAACTTATATTCAACCTCCTTAGATATCTTATCTAACACTCCATAATAGTAACCAAGCTCTTGATAACGATATCTTATGTAAGCTACTACTCTTAAGTCGTAGTTGAATCCACCTTTCAGCTTATACCCAAGCTTCATGCCATAAGAGTATTTTGCAGCTTTTTGACTGTTCTCAGCTACTGTAACTATCTGGAGATTGGTTACATAGTTGTCTGAAGGATTGTTGTTAATGTGGTCAACTACATATCCTTCTGGAATTTCTCCTAAGAATACTTTAGCCACCAGATTGTGGACACATATCTTTTTCTTTTGACCCTTATTACACAACCTTATATTTAGGTATCTCTCCCTATTATTACAAGGTCTTGGTAACTTCTCTACCCTCGTCCCATTCTTTACAATGAAGATTCTTCCCCAGTTGGAGACTTCATAGTTTGGATAACCAGGTATGGGTTTGCATATCTCTTTCTTGGGTTTTACGGTTACTGGATTCTGCTCCAGACCACTTATACCAGTATGATAGAAGATAGCAGGTATATCTCGTTTGATTATCTCTGAAACAGGTAACCAACCTTCAAGAGTATACAACTTATGTTTTGAGGTACATTTAATAACCCTACCTTGCTCATTGTGAACTTCCCAAGTTTTAAGTACACCCTTATTTACAGAACCAAGTACTCTCTGCCACTTTCCAGTATGTGATAATACTCTCAGCCCAAGATGTGATATATCCATCTTACCAAAAGTTTTGGGACAAATAGAATCAACCCTAAAAGGACCATCCTTGCCAATAATCTGGGTATCTCCAGTAATACAAGAGTTTACTATAGCAGCACCACCGGTTGATAGAGTAGGGAAAGCTGAAGCCCAAATAGTTGAAGCCCACCTAACAATAGCTGCCTCATCAATCACTAATAACGACAAAGATTCAGAACGACCAGCTTGGTCAGATGTTGGTATAGATTCAATAACTGAACCATTTGCAAACTCTATAGTTGATACAGAACCAAACTCCCCTGCACGACCATTTATAATTGGCTCTTGCAGATATGAAGGAAGGTTCTTGTACATGAACTTAATCTTCTTCAGTACCTTCTTTGCTACGGTGTCCTTGATTGAGATAATATTTATCTTCTTGTTAGGATGATACATTGCTAACCAAAGACAGTAGAGAGAGATTAGCTCAGTAATACCAGCCTGACGGAACTTTAGGATGATATTGAACCTATTGAGCATGAATTGGTAAAGAACTGCCTTCTGAAAAGGATAGAGAAGGAACTTTACCATACCCAATACGGGGTTAATCACGTAGCAGAAAGTAGAGAAGAAGAACGGGTCTTTCATCACCCGAACCAAGGTCTTAAGTTGTTCGGGTGTAAGACTTGCATCTTCAACTAAGGTCTTTTTTCTTGCCATGTTAGAAATTGTATGAAATTCTTAGGTATGGGTCGAGACCTAAATTGTCCCGAAGTTTGGGATAATAGTTGATATTCAACCCAGCCTCATAATTAAATTTACTGGTATTGTACTTCAGGCCTAAATCTAAATCATGGAAGTTATGTACTGGTCGTAAGGTATATTGAATCACTGGATTGAATCTTTTAAGGAAAGGTGTTTTCTTATAGGTTAATTTTCCATCCAGGTAATTATACTGATATCGAGAATAGTTGACTGTATATTCTTCTGTAGCTGATATACAGTCTGTATTGAATGTAGTGATAGATAGCTTATCTCGATTTGAAAATATCTGCAATAACTTTGGAGCCTTTGGATAGTTAGTTAGAAATAACTCATTGTATTCAATCTTGGTTGAATCTTTCTGAATGATAGTAACTACTCTATCAACATATTCAATACGTTCAATAGGTACTGAATCTATCTGATAGAGGAATACCATCTTGGGCAACTTAAAATTTGGAAATTCTACCTTTGCTGTAAAAGGTTTATTAACCCAAACCGTATCAGGTTGCTCAGTAGAATTTTTAATACCTTCTTTTAATTCCGAGTTTCGGTTCCATAGCCAGAATATGGTTAAGGCCATAAATATGAAGGTCGAGGTTAGGATTACATTTTTCATGGTTCAGGGTTTATGAAAACAATTAGGGGGGGATTATAGGGGGGGTTAAAGAAAGTAAATCTTAAAACTAATACTTAAAAGCTAAGTACTCCAGCAAGCTGGAGGTTATTTTCGTATTTTTCTAAAGAAAAATACTCAATAACTGCGCATATACGTACGCGATAGGGGATATTCATTTTGATATTAGACCAGCCTTTTGTAAACAGGATTTTAACCACAATGAATTCTCATATACGGCACCCTTAGTTAAGGTATTTCTCCCTTTATTCAACCAATAAGTCGGATTAGCATTGTCAAAATATACCTTGAATGATTTGGGAAAACCCATAATCACCCTATATTCATCAAGTCCCATTATTCTACCGTGGGGATTAAATTGCCTTGATGAAGGTCTTACGGTTAATGGGTAGCTCTTTTTCTTATTTCGATATACTCCAGGAAGAGTCTTCATCTTCTGGGTTCTCATTGGCCATTTGTAGTCATTCTTAAACTCTGTTTTCCATAGCTTTCTCACTTGAGCTACTGTCAAAGTAGTTTTTGACTTATCTGCATAATGATACATGGCCAATTTTTTATCGTCAGCTTCTCTATAGTTTATGTCTCTACGTACTTCTTTCTTCAATTCACATAGATTTTTAGGCTTAGTGACTTGAAAAGTATGGTCAAAGATCTGAGGATTGATATTGGAGTCTTTTCTGACTCCTATTAACACCAAACGTTTCCTACTTTGTTGAGAATTACCAAATACCGTAACAGGATGACAGTGCACTATAAGTTTGTAATCGGGTAAATTATGCTCCCATTCCCCGATAGGAATAAAATCTAGAAGCTTAGGGAGGTTCTCAAGCATAAATATTGACGGTTTGAACTTCTTAACACTAAAAAGATACAGATTAAGAGTAACATCTTCCCGGGGTTTGCCCAGGGATTTTTTCCTGGAATATGAGAATACCGAGCTATGCCCACATGATGGAGAGCCGAGTATTAGGTCTATTTTGGAAGTTTTTACCTCTTCCAGTGACCTTACAAACGGTATATTGCCAAAATTGAGCTTCCATTGCTCCTCTTTTTTGGAGTGAAATACTGCTCTTGGCTCTACATTGGCTATAAGATGCTCTTTAAACTCGAATAATAGAGCTCCTTGAGCTCCACATACACCTAAAACATTCATTAAAAATAGAATTTTATAATATATACCGGAAGGTCTTGCAAAGAACTAGCTTTGCTATTATTCTAAAACATATTTTATGATGAAAGAGAATGTTCCCTGGATGCCCGGATTATATGTAAGTGTTGACGGTGATATCTTTGAGTTAAGGAATAATAATTGGGTACAGTTAAGGATATACCACAGTTTATCCAAGAATCATAAATACCATCGAGCTTATTTTTATTTTAGAGGAGGAATACGTTCGGTTTCAAGGTTAGTAGCAAAAGTTCATATACCTAACAAATATAATAAACCTTATGTGGGTCATAAGGATAATAACCCCCTAAATAATAGGGTAAGTAACCTATATTGGTGTACACCCAAAGAAAATACTGAAAAAGCTGTGAGAGAGGGTAGAATGAAGCCGGGGGATAAACGAGGAGATAAAAACCCTTATTATAGAGTATTCGGAGATAAACATCCAAAATCTAAATATAGCAACGAACTCAAGATAAAGATTTATAAATTCTATCAAAAACATCCTAATTGGACTACTAAACAACTTCAATCTAAATTCAAAGTTAAAAGTTACCGTCCTTTACGTAAGATTATACGAGGTGAAGATCCTATTATAGCTGAATACTTGAAGGAAGTTGAATAATCTATATTATATTGCATAAAATAATAACAAAACCTATGAAAGTTGGTGATTTACTACTGGTAACAGGACCTGCCTTCTTTGAAAAGACGGCAATTAAGGAGAGGAAAAATGGAATTTACACCCTTGAGAATGGTATCAAGATGGATAGAACTCTTCATCCTCTAAATTCGAAGTACAAAATTGAAGTTTTCGATGAAGAAAAGTACAAAACTATGACGGCTCAGAGAACTTTAACTCGTGGTATCGATAAATTAGCCGCTATCAATAAGAAAGGCATTGAAAATGCCAATATTATTATGTATGCAGCGGCTAAAATAAGCCGTATCCTCGAAAAACTCGGAGATATATGATACGATTCCTCTTACATTGGGCCATAGTTAACATACTCAGTTACACTGCATATAGCGGTGGAATGATTTGGAAAGTCTTAAAAGGACTTGACAAGGGATATGAAGGTAATGAATCTTGGTACAAGGGTAAGAAAGAAGCCATACAAACACTTATAATTTGCATCACCTGCTTAATCATTATATCATGTATAATACGCTAACAGCTACTCCCCCGACTTGGTTGGGTTATACCATACTCATCATGTATGTTTTAGGGTTTATTTTTTGTATCTCCCTGATAAGTGTAATCAAGGAAACTCCATTAAGGAAAGCCAGTAATCCAGTAAGGTATGGAGTTTTATTCCTTATTTGGGTGGTAAGTCCGGCAGTAGTAACCGGACTGTTTATATTAACATTCAACGTACTCTTCAGAAATGGCAAGAAGACGAATCAACACTGAGATAATTCTACCGAGGGTTAGTGACCAAGAGAAGAAGGATATTCCCGTATGGGATGCCTATATAGAGAAAGTAATACTGGACGGAGATATTCCAAGATTGATAGTGGACAAAATCTATAGAAAGATAAACCCCTTGATAATGGGGTGTCCTCAGAAGTTTAGTGGTAAACTTAAAGGTAATATAGAAAATATCCTAACCGATACTGAGGCATGTATTTACAAGAAATATGGTATAACCTACTCCAAGCTTAGAGTAAAGAGGGAAAACTACGATTTAGTAGTTACAACAAACCAAGACCAACCATTTGATATCTGGGAATCTTAATCACAATTATATGGCAGTAAAAGTTTATACACCTGGTCAGTTCTATGCAGCTGGTGGAGTAGTAGAAGAGATGTTCTACGAAGAAGTATGTAGAAGTACATTGAGAACACCGAAACAATACATTAGGAAGAGGATAGGTTTTGTTTCTTCTTTCGAACAGGTAATCAAAATCCTGAACAGTGAAGCCTGGAGAAAGTTACACTATATGAGGGCTAATGTGAGAGGGGTTGATTATACATTGGTACATGACCCGGAGAATAAGGATTATCCATATCTATTTGTAGAGACCAAGTTCTACCTGAAACAGAGAGCAAAGATTCAAGAATCAGACCAGAAATAATCATTACATTCACACAGTTGAGGGGCAGGAAATTTCCTACCAATTTCTTTTAGTCTACATAGTGGCTGCCATTTGGAACTCCTGGTCACCGTCTTGGTAACATATTATCTTGACTAATTTTTGGGTACCTTCATCATTTAAGAATAATACATTGTTAGGTAAGTATAAATTAACACCCTCTACCTCCATATTCACAAATACGTCTGGTATGATAATCAGAAAATTATTATTGTGTGCTTGGTTCAAACACTTTAGCTTTACCCCATCAATATGGCCGTACATAAGGTCAGAGGCAATACTAGAGGTAACTACTGAATTAGAACAATAATCAAGGAGGTTTTGATTATTGTTCTTAATAATCAACTCTACTAACTTCATATCATCTTCTTCAATTATAGGTATATTACCCGAGTGAAATATAAGGAAACTCATAGCTATGGGGTTTATGGATTAAAAGTAAATTACTATGATTTACTTCCTTAATAGGAATAACAGGGCTTGTCCTTTCAATCTTAGGCAACACTTCTAGAAAATATCTTCAAATATTAGGTGAGGTTTATATTTGGAATATTTTGCATTCTGGTTTGATTTCTTGGGTGGTGATAAGAATACCGAGGCCTATAAGAACCTTAGTGATAACCTTTCTATCCATGATATTTATCGGGGGATAGGTTTGATACTGAATCCAGGATTAAGGCCTTTGATAAATTGATTAAGGTTTATGAGGCAAAGGTGTATGGGAAGTCCTTATAATGGGAGCCTTAAAAATATCCTGGAAAAATTTTATGAAAGGCCTTTGGATGGGTTCTTCATTTTGTGTAGGGAGAGGGGGTGATTAGGTAATGGATATATACCTATGTGGTATGGGCCTTTCAGGAAGAGCTTATCACGAGGAGCCTAAGGGGGCTAGCAGTAAAAAGGGGCCACGGTGTCCCTATCGCAAAATTAAATTTTATTAAAAATAGGGGGCATAATATGCCCCCTATTTATTTTTAATATTCGAAAATTTCAGCGCATCGGTCGTCTAAATATTGTAAATCAATTTTATTTATATCTTTTTCATCTATATCAAAATATCTATACGATTCTTGCAATTTTCGAATTAAGTATTTTTCTACTTTTTCAGGAGTGTTGTAAATACTTATAAAAATATTATTTAATTCTTTATAGAAATTATCTATTTCTGATTCTTCATTTAACTCCTCAAACCGATTTCCTTTGCTGTCAATGAAATCGGATTGATTACGACCCATGTAAATATTACTTGCTAATTCTAATTTTTCATATGGGGTTAAGTTGTCTAATACTTTTATTACATCCTCGACATTTTGAAAATTAAGTAACATAACATTAAATTTTAAGGGGTTTAACTTTATTTATTCTTCTTTTCGGTTTCGTTCATTGCAAGCAAGAAATTTTTAATCGTGTCCCTTTTTTCTGTGTTAGTATTTGCATCGACAATGCAAGTAGAATTTATATATACTTGCTTTGAATATTCTTGCCACGCTTTTCTCAATACTTTTCTTTTTTCTTCATTTTTAGAGGTTGCAATAAATTCAGCGATAAAAGCATCTAATTTTTTGCGTAGCTTCATTCGTAAATTCTTTTTTTCTTTGTCTGTTTTACATTCCACAAAAATTTCCTTGCGATAAATTGATTTTCTTTCGTTGGTTGAAAAAATTTCGTTTCCGATTGCTAAAATTTCATTTGCTTTCATAGTAGTAAAATTTTTTAATTTGTTTAACTTTTGTTAGTTCTTATCTGCTTTCCAGATATGTAAATATACAAATAATATTTTTAACTACAAAATTTTAGACCTTAATTTTGATTATCTTTTCCTATAATAGAACGAATTACGATAATTTATACCTATTAAGGAATTGGGGGGGGGTAAGGGGGTTTAATGGTTATGGTTAGCATGAAAGTTTGTTGGTATAAGGTTAGTCGGTTTAATGGTTATGGTTAGCATGAAAGTTTGTTGGTATAAGGTTGGATTAAAACTTAGCCTTAGCTAGCACCCCGAGGTACCTTAACTCCTTGGGTTAGGCCTTTAATGTTCATTTCAATTTTCGGCCTTAGTCCTCAGGAATCTAGAATATTTTTATTTTATAAATAACTATTTCTCCAGCTTGTTAATTATAAACTTCTATGATATACCCCTGCTTGCATTAAATTACACCTTTCATTTAATTCCGATTGAAAGGAAATTTAGTAAAGGTCCTTTGGCAAGGCACCATTAGGTACCAATACAGCCTATTATAAAAGGCCTATAAGCCAAGCCACTAAAAGCGATATAGGGAATTAAGGCCACTACAAGCCAAATGAACAGCCTCATATGGTCACAATAAAAGGCCTACCTGGTTGGTAGGCCTTAGAGGGAATTTTTGAAGGATTATTCCTCGGTGATCTTTAATGAGCAGAGGTGAGCAAATTCCCTGTATCCATCTGGGTTATATTTAGGATAACTAGATGGATCTTCTCCATATAGGTTATCCAGTTCATTTTTGATTTCTCTTTGGATTTGGATAAATTCCTTGGTAGGAAGTAGTTTTACCTCATGGGTAAGGTATAGGAATTGGTATACCTGTTGGGTATAATCAGGAGTATATTCATAGTAGGAGTCATCCCCGTTAGTTCTCCAGATTACTTCCTTGAGGGAGGGGATAAGACGGTTTCTAATGTAATTTAGGATAATATCCTCGGGTTTAGGATTGCCCCAGTATAAGTAAATCTTAAGAGTGATGGGGTATAAATCCCCTTCGTCGGTTTCCATAAACCCCAGTTCTAGGGATTGGTGACATCCAAGTCGGAGCATTGGGATAAGATGTTGCCCGGTAACTGAGTAAAGGTTAATGGTAATGGTTTTCATGGTTTTTACTTTTTAATGGATTATTATTTATCTTTCGTTATGTAAATATAGATATAATATATTATATATGCAAATAAATATTTAAGGCCTTCTGGGGGTACCTTAAGCCATATATGGCACTAAAAGGTACTCTTTACAATCACCAGTGGGCCTTATAAGCTCATAAATAAAAAAAGGCCTGAGTTGGCAGGCCTTAACAGAAAGAAATATGAAAGCAAATGGGGGGCCAACTCCCCCTACCCTAAATATATTCCGGATAACCTTCCAGGTCCTTATACTCTGTCCGAGCATAGTTATAAAACCCGAGCAGTTGTTCCCTGGTGTTATCCGGGTTCTCAGTATAATCCAGGAGTTCGCATACCCAATCGAAATCATCCTTATATACCTCGATTGCAATAAACCCCGCCTGGTAATCCAATTCGAGACAGTTATCAAGGTTATATCCGTTATTTTCCAAGGCCCTGATAATCCAACTATCAGGATTAACCTTATAAATACAAACCTTAAAAGAGTTTACCGAGTAATTCATAATTTTATTTATTTAATTTGTTATACTGCATTACAAATATAATATATTTATATAATATAAGCAAATAATAATTGGAGGCCTTAACTAAGGCTAGATTTTATCTACCTCTAATCCTTCAGGTCCCATACTAAGTATGAAACCTTCCTTAATAAGGCTATTGATTACGGCGGGTACGCATTTCTTTAGGTGTAACCTAAATTCGGATTGCCCTATATACCCTGCGAAGTGATTGCTAAGAGTATTGATTGCCAATTCGGTTGAATGGTGTTTGGAGATAATTTCTAGGGCAGTGGTGAAGTCTTTAGAATTAAGCATGGCCTTAAATGTTTTATGGTTTATTATTTATCTTTCGTTATGCAAATATAGATATAATATATTATATATGCAAATAAATATACTGGGCCTTCATAAGGCCCAAGGCCATAATCCCAAAGGCCACTAAAAGCCAATCCTTATATAATATGAAGGCTATATTAAGGTGCCTTAACATACCATAAAAGGCCTTAAAAGGTACCCTAAAGGTGCCTTAAACCAGCCTTAACTCGAGAAATCAAATCTCCAATACTCTATTCCTGGCATATCGATTTTAGACACCTGTTCCAAAATGACCTAAAAGACTCGCATATATATATATATAATATAGATTGTACTCTTTAGGGCTTGGGATTAAGGCCCATCTTAGGTACCCCTTAGTGTACCAATATGAATAGAGAGTCAAGCTGTAGATATCAAGAGTCAGGGGGCCTAATGTCTCTTTATCGAAAAGGCCTTAGCTACTGCCTTAACCTTATCCTTAATAAGACTTATATTATATATATATAGATTTGAATAAGGTAGGGGTTTGGGTACCTTAAAGGTGCTTTTAGGGCCTTGCTCCTGGTCTTAGGGCCCTAAGTTGACTTAGCTAATACGTATAGTAACATAGATAGCTCCAGAGCTCTTATGGTACACAGTAAGGCCTTACCTTACCCACTACCCAAAAATTTGCCCTAACCTGATTTTAGGGCCCTTGGACTTTTTCGTTGTCCGGGTCCGTCACAAGGACTGCTTGTTGACTTTTGCCCTATCCTAATGGTCAAACTAAAAGGCTTCTAAGATAAAAGCTAATCCTAAAAGCCATATATGATTGTGATGTATATTTATATTACAGGTATATTACCTTATGGATATTATATGGGTATATGTATATTAAGGATTGTTTGAATATTTGTATTTATTCTTGTTTGGGGGTTGGTTGGGTAGTCTTCTTTTAAGGATTGAGCCAAGAGGATTATACCCTTGGGATATTTTCTCCTGCCCCATGGGAGTATCTATCATAGATATCAAGGTTTGTACCTTTTCTATTGGTGTTGACTCCTTTATGATTTCTTCTATTGATTTTCAAGGTTATTCTTTGTTTTGGGGCATATCTTCTTTTTCTACCCAGATTTTATCTATTGAAACTGAGTGGAATTTTCCTTCGATACTGAGGATTATGGCCGTTATGTAGGTTGGGCCACAGTCCCAGTGTTGAATATATCCTTTGTGATTCACTGAGATGTAGTTTCCTGTGGCTTCATCCTTTTCTTGCTCAGTGTAAGATACTAAAATGTCTTTCATGGCTTTATTTGTTAAGGGTTATGAATACTCCTTGTGACCTTAATCCCTTTCTTCTCAGGGTTTGTTCGAATTTGATTTGGTTGATTTGCCTTAGTAGATGATTCCTGTAAGGTCTTTCGAATGAATACTTGGGATTCCTTCTCGGGAGTTCCTTATAGAGTTCAGATAACTTTGCATTGAGTTGATTCATGGAGAGATTCCTTAACTCTCTAGATTCTTCTTGTTTCATTTTCTGTTCTTTTGTTGGAAGCGTTCTCCGTTGCAAAATGAGGTGCATCCTCCTATTGAAGGAAATACATTCGGGGTCTGTCATGCCTTGTCTTTTGCACCGTCCGTGAACTTTCTTCAGGAGGTATAAATGAAGATCTGATTGTGTTTCCATGATTAGCTGAGTTTATTAGGGTTGTACTCTGCGGGGAGTATACGGTAATTCTGTTGAGGTAAGTCGATTAAGTATTTAATCTCCTCTATTGATAGGATTACATGTTCCTCTGAATCCCTGTCGTATATGGTAGCACTTTTTAAGTGTTTAGCCTCCATATCTCTAAGTATGTTAATTAACATTGATTTGGTTAATTGAATAGGTTTACGAGTTTGTTTAATCATGGCTTATTAAATTTATGGTTTATATTTATTTTTATCTTTATACAAATATAGCAAAATATCGGCTATTTTGCAAATAAATATTAACGGCCTTTACCAGCGTTCGTCTTCTATAGTGATGTGTATATTGATGTTTTGCTGAGGGTGTTCTTTTAACCATCTCTCAATTTCACTGGCTCTTTTGAGGCTATCAATATAATCGGGAGCCAATCTTTGAACTGCTTCAAATTTTAGGCTCCCGTCGGGATTTACTAATTGCCTTATCTCGGGCTCTTTCTTTTCCTCACTTTGGTAGGATATCTGGTACCAAATCGTCGCTACCAATACTAATACGATAGCTATCAGTAGGGGCCTTAAGCACCCTTGTTCTTCTTTCTTTTTCATAGTTTTGTCTTTAATGTATCTCTGATACCGATTAGTTTTAATTTCTGTTCTGGAGTTAACTTTGGGTTGAGGATAGCTTTATTAGCCTTATTGTATAGCTCTTGCATCTTTATTCTATACAAAGGCCCTTTGATATGCTTGCATACCCAGTTGTATTCTCTTTGTATCTTATTGAATGCACTCATGCTACTATCTCGATTTTGAGTCCAGTGTTATGACTGATAATCTTTACTTCATCATCTCCAGTTGAGAGGATAGATACCACCTGTTGCATTGCCCCTCTGAAAGACATCTTGGGCATGGTCTCATCCGAGAATTTAACCCATAGAGTATGCTTGAACCTTTCGGGGATTCCATCAGAGTAGTATCTTACTTTTACCCGATAATCAAAAAGTTCTAACCCTAATCGGGCATCCAACTCTTCAACCATATCAAGGTAGGTCTCTTTGATTGCTTCCTCGATGCAATCCCTCTCTTCTTCTTGAACATTGCTCGACTTCTTTAACCCATCCAGCAATACCTTTTTGTAATCTTTCATAATATTCGATTTTATTTCTTTTCTATATTACAAATATAATGAATTTAATCTATATTTGCAAATATAAATCAGAGGTCAGATGAGGTTAGAAAGGTATACCGTCCCGTTCTGAGCATTGATAACACCAGTGATACTGTGTTCAAATGGCCATGAGGGTTGTACTGCTACCATTACTGGTGCCTGAGGGTCCATTTCTTCCAAGACTCCAATCAGGTCTTCTACTGTGTAACTCATAATCTTTAGTTTTAGTATATCGTTCGTTCTATATTTCTTTCTATTACCGTTTCTCGGGTATCTTTAACCCGGTCAATGAGGTATGCTTTTGCAATACTCTCATCATTCTCATCTACCCATTCACTAACTTCAGTTTTCCGGGTTAGTTCTACCTCCATGCTATGTGCAGCATGAATACTTTTGTGAAGGTGATTGTGGAGATAGAACCAGATGAGCAATTTGTACCTTTTCTGCTGTGCCATAGTTGTAAGTGTTAAAAGGTAAAACCTATGTAAACTTCCTTGTCTCCCTTCCTGAGAGTTTCATGATTAGTGTCCTCCCATTTGTAGGTACTGTATTTCTTAGCTTCCCTGATGTATTCTCCTCTTACCCAGACTTGAGAGGCATTGGGTTCTTCGATGGGATTCAGAATAAAGTATTCCCCTTTTGCTAAGTCCTTAATCTTTTTCTTTTCCATGGTATTATATTTAAGGTTTATTTTTATCTTTATACAAATATAGCAATAATATTTTTAATATGCAAATAAAACTTCTCGGCATCAGGCAGTAGGAATAGGTTCTAGAGATTTTAATCCTTATAAAGGTAAGTTTAGTTTAGTAACACAAAAAAAGACCTCTAGATAAGAGGTCTTAATGGTCCTTTATTTATTAGGCCTTAGCTGGTATAGGTCTCGGCTTATAGTAGTAATCTTATTCCGGAATAAGTGGTTGCTTGTAAAGCTCGAACTCCAGACCGGATTCATCAGGGAACTCCATAGCTATATTTACCCCTATGTAATTATCCTCAAACAGAGGCAATACCTTGATATCTATCTTGTTCTCAATACTCTTTGTACCGAAGAGTTTGTTAGTAAAGTTGAGAACTACTTCTTTGATTGTGGAGTAATATTTAGGTTCATACTCCTGGTACATGCTGTGGCAGTAAAGTCTGCTTGCCCTGATTAAAAGAGCTATGCGATGATTAGTGTGCATATCTAAAAGTGTTACATGATTTTGTCGAATACAAAGTAACTTGAAGGTTCTTTGGCTAATGAATGATAGTTTCTTTCCAAGAAATCCGTACCAACTACTGTTACCGTACGAATAGCTTCATCTTCATCATCCATTACATCTATAATCATACCCAGGTTTATCAATTTGTCTTCCTGAGACTCTCCCAAAAGCATTCCCGGGCAGATATCATCCATAACCTGCATACCGACGTAGTTCCCGTCTTCACTGAGGGTATCGATGTATTTGCCGTTTTCAACATATTGGAAAAGGTTGCACCAACCCGTGATTGTGTGTATCTTTATCTTGGTAGCACAGGCAGATGCTGATAAAGTTACCTTCGAGTTGGTGCATAGCCAACCCTGCCGATTGATTCTCTCATCGGTAAAGACCAAGTCTTCCTGATAAGGTGGATAAGGTAAACCGAATACCTTTAACTTCTTACCTTCATTGATAAGTTGATTTACTCGGTTTACTACTTGAGTTGCGTTTAATACTTCTTTCATAGTAGGTGTTTGTTATAGATTGAATTGAATCTCTTCTCCTTGTTCACTTTCACTTTTAATACTTAAAAATCTATCCAGGAATTCTTAACCTTTATTCCCTTTAATTTACCACCAAGAGCAATAGCTATAGTGTCATTGCTACTGGGTCTAATTATTAAATCCATGGCCTTTTGATTTTTGTTTATACAAATTTAATAATTATATTTCAAATATGCAAATAAAAATCAATGGCTAATCTTGGATTTCTGGGTCTACTTCTTCATAAGCTATTCCTTCTTCTATCTCTCGTCGGATTTGGTGATGGTCTTCGTCAAAAACTTTTAAGGCACCATGGTAGTCCCCTGTTACGCTATCGAGTTCTCCGTTTTTAAGGGTTAATCCTTCTTTCTCACCTCTGTTGCCATCTTGTTTGATTGCAACTACAACTGGTAGTTCTTTGAAGTCATATTGGTTCTCTACATATTCAATTTCCTTTATACCACCCTTGTCAGCCAACTCCCTTTGAATCATTTCCATGGCTTCATCTCTAGTTAAAGTCTGCTCTTCTTGGGCACCATTATTGAATTGATTGTTCTGTTGAGCAAAGATATTCACGGTACCCCCTCCAGTTACTGCCCTTACTAAACTCTGAAGAGAAGTTGTAGATTGCTGTTTCAATCCAAGGGCCTTATTGACTTCGGAGGTGATGAATGGAGCATATCTTCCGCCCTGAGAATCCCTGAGTATTTGAACCTGCTGGCTTACTTCCATACGGTCTTCAAGTGCCCATGATATGCAAGCTCCCATAAGAGAATCAGCAATCTCATTCATCTTGCTACGGTCAAATAAACCGTTGTCTAGAAACGTTTGTTTCATTTGCATCTGAATAATTGCTGGTTCACATTTCAAGAAATCTGCGAGTTCATTTACGGAATAAACCTTTGCCCATAATTTCCCGTTGTTGACAATCCAGATATGGATAATGAACTTGGTCAGATTCTTGAGAGCTTCATCATCTCCAGCATTAGCCTGTAGAGCTAATTGGGTTACTCCCCCTCCTCTTGGAAACCTTGGAACTATCTTTTGTTCTTTCATAGTGTTAAGTTTTGGTATCTAATAGTTAATCCCAAGATAAGTAAATAAAAAGGCCCCGATTGGGTAAGGGCCTTTTTGAATTAACTCTTTGATAGTCAGGTTGCTGGATCACTGAAATAGGCTTACCTTCAATCTTGATGAGCTTATTGAGAGCTGGTAATCTGCTATATGACTTTCGCATTTAAGCTGGTTACTCATAGCTAAAAGTTCAGATAGCAGCTTATGCACATGTTTAGGATAAAGCATTTCTATGGTTACAGAACTTTGTCTGAAGCAATAGCTCATGTTTACCTCATTTTCTCCGGCTTCCTGATACAAGGTCACCATTTTATCCTCTACCAATTTTGCTATCTCTAAAAGGGTCTTCATAAAATCTTAGTAACTTTAGAGTCTTGTATTATTAGGATTTACTTCTTTCCCTTGGGTTTATTACCCACCTGCTTGGATTGCTTTGCCAAGCTTTTGGCTACTGCGTATGTCATCAGAGCATTTACAACCGGTTCCATTTTCTTTTCCCTTTCCTGCCGTTCCTTTTCAGCGGCCTCCAGTTCTGCCTTAATCTTGGCATACCTTTCAATTGCCTTTCTCCTCTTCTCCTCTAATTCGGCATGAATGTTAGGGAAAAGGCTTGCCCGGAGAGGTATAACATGTAAGGCAAAGAATGCCGAGAATAAACCTTTCGAAAAAGGTTCTCCGACTTTCTTGTTGGAAATATTCCAGAATTTATCCTGTTGCTCTTTTATGGCATGGAGGAATTTTTCGTAGGTGAACTGCACCTGCATTTTTTTACAGGCTGTAATGGTTGCCTCAATTCGGTCATTAAATTCCTGACCGAAGGCCTCCATAAATTTCTCCCGGTTAAAGTTGTAATGTTCCCGGTCCAACTTGAATTGCTTTACATACTCCTGAGTTTTCATAGTGCTTTGTATTTTGTAAGTCATTGGTTTATTAAGTGAGTTAATGCTTGTTCTCTAGTTACCACCTGGAAAAGGTAGCCTATATGCTTATCTTCCCAGTATGATAACCAAATATGTTCCTGGAACCTAAACCTATTCCTCTCTACCTCAGGAAGATTCCTGGGAATCCCCGTGATATATAATAGGTGAGGCCCATTTGTATTCTCAATGAATACCGGGTGCTGTAAATTCTTATCTACCGTGAAATACCCTTTGATTGCATAATCCGGAAGATACTGATTAGACCTTACACTGCAATTAAAGGCTAAATCCTCTACCTGATATAATTCGGGATTTATGGGACATTCAGTACGGGTTTGCACCCATTCCCGAGTTTGAAGGTAATAGGTAATCCTGGACTTATCAAGCGTTACGCTTTTTACTCTTTCTGGAAACATGATTTTTCTTATCTTTTACGGGTACATAGTTTTCAATCTCATCCAATCGGTCCGTTACTAAAGCATATACAAACAGCTTAGCAGAACGGAAGAAAAACCTTCTTATATTCTTCTCCGTAATGTAGTGGTCGTATATCTTAAAGAATTTCTTTTGGTACTTGGGCTTTAGACTCCGTTGTGTGAGATATGACTTAAGAACTTCTTTGTGTAATTCTAGCAATTCCTTGTCTACTTTCTGAATTGCTTTCTCAGGTAAGCCGACAACCATAATCTTTCATATCATTAAAGTGTTGTTATACTAATGGGCCAGGACCTTACTTAGCCCTGTACCCATCTCCTACTATGAAAAATTAGATTGCAACGGATTCCTTGACGAATTGGTTCTTGTACTCGAGGTACTCCTTCTTTGCTTTCTTAAACTCCTTGGAGTCCTGGTCCTCGATTCGGAGCATTGCCAGCTCCAGCTGATGAATCTTGTTTCGGACCGTCTGCCGGAACTTTTTCCGGGAAAGAGTGTCCTCACAGTCTGCCGGATAGATGTACTTGACTTCCCGTTTCGTTACCACTTCCTCGACGAGGTTGGCTTCGACCTTTTTCTTGGTCTTATCGACCAGTTTCTCTTTCTGGGTCTTCTTGACCTTCTTCTCTTTGGCCGCTTCAGGAGTTTCCTCTTTTTTAGCCTCGGCCTTCAGAGCCTTTTTGGATTTCTCGACCTTCTGAGTCTTCTCTTCGATGAGGTTGTTGATTCCCTCTACCAGGTTGGTCTTTTCGATTTCCTGAGCCTGAATTTTCTTGTTCTTTTTCATGGCTAACAATGTTAAAAGGTTTTACAATAAACTAAAAGTGTTTTATTATTTCTTTTCCTAATGCAAATATAGGGGAACTTTTCTATATATGCAAATATTTTTATCAATTTCTTTGAGGTTGTGTTCTTGGCTTCTGTGTGTTAACCTCTTATGGCTTTTCCCTTTTATTGTTTATGCAAATATAGATATAAATATTTATCCCTGCAAATAATTCTGCAACTACTTTTCAGGTACGTTCAAGGCAATGTTAATTGATGATAGTGAGTTATCCCTACGTATTGGTGTCATCTTTACATAGATGGTTTGCCTATGACCATCATCTTGTATCTCTACGGATTTAACCTGAGATTCAGGTCCCATAAGCTCATTATAAGTTTTAGCCACAGCTACTGGTGTCATTACTTCTCAGATAACTTCTTTAATGTCTTTTTGAACTTGGCCATGTAGTAGCAATCTTTTACCGGGCATAAACCATCTGGAGTTTCTACATTAGCCCCACATTTACCTTTATACCTCTCATATAAATTCTCTTTATCCTTGTCATCCACTTTACATTTTGTAGATGGAGTTGCCTTATATGGGCAACATTTCCTATGAGCTGCACAAGCAGCTTTGAAGTCTACTGTACTCATTCGTAGTATTCTTTTACCTTAGTTAACCGACCTTTGAATTTGAACGGCATTACATAGTCTCCCCACCACCCCGTTAGAGGTATAATACACCCGATAATGGCATAGTAGTAGAAAGTTTTTGCAACAAACTGCTGTTTCTCATCATCCCAGAAATCATCTGTTCTAGCATCTTCATCTTTGTCAGGGTCTACATATACCCAATTATAAGATATCCGGATGAATAGCCATTGAAATATCAGGATATTCATCCATCCCAATAGGGTTACACCGAATATCTTTTTCCATACCCAGCTGTTTGTCGGTTTCTTTACTTCTTTTCCCATAATCCGTAGTTTGGTGCTAATGTTTTAAGGTGGTGATAAATGTTTAGTGTTTTCCAGATATATTCTGCCTGAGTTATTACTGCTTCCTTTGCTTCCTGATGAGTAGAGAATTTTCCCCACAATTCAGGTATGTAGTTTAGGGTACGGTCTTTTACACTTATGTAGAAGTATACCTCTGTGTCAATTATCTGACCAATCCTCTTACCCTCGAATATAATCTGAGCTTTAGGTTTGAATTCAAATACATCCTTGCTTCTTGAACCGTGAACGTACTTGTTTACTTTGAATTTAATCCGACCTGCCATATCAATCCATATTTCGTTCGAAGTACTCGTAAAAATCTACATCCTCAGTTAACTGGTCCATGAGCTCTTCCACATCCATATCCAAGTGTACTGATGCACCTGATACTTGCAGAGTTATACCAGAACCATAACTGCCAGAAGACCCATGAAGATTTAACTCCCTGGGTCTCTCTCCGGTAGATTCATCCCGATAGTGAATGATACCGTTTTTGTAGTCATAGCTCTTTACCTCGGATAAGTGTCTTGACTCATCCCAGTTTTTCCAGTGAGGAGTAGCATCGGGAGTAGGGGGAACTGTCTTAGTATCCCACAATACGCATATTGCACAGAATACTGATACCCCTATAATACCTTTCTTTACTGCTACCCAAAGGGTCTTAGCTTCATCGGGTTCCCCGTCTGGAGTGTAATACCTTTTCATAATCTTACTCCTGCGTATTTATTCCTGATTCTTTTCTCGAAGGACTTCCCAACGGATTCTCCGTTTTGGATATCCTCTTTGAACATTCTGAAGTCGAATTCAGATACCGAATTATACCGGTATACCTTTTCCCCTTTGAAGGTTATCTCAATGTCCCTTGTCTCGTCATCAAAGATAACCTTCTCAATCCTTGATGAGCCTGTGATTTTAATTGTGTCTTTCATCTTTACTGTCCTTTAAGCTCGAAAGTGTTAAGTCCCATAGCTACCACATTATTTTCTTTACGCAATGCCTGGCATGTGAAGAAAATATCCCAGAGAGTGAAGACGGAATCAGAACTCATTTCCATTAAGTCCTCTTCCATCATATAGAGTGTACTCATGATAGTATTGAACCATCTTTGGTTTAATCCTGTTACCAACATAGTTTCAACATCCTCATATCTTTCGTTGAACGTATTGCCTTGAGCCATTTTGAAGGCTTCTATATATTCCCTTGCCATTGATTCTACCACTTCTAGAGAAGTTCCGTAGCAAGGGAATATAATTTTCCATTTATCTAAGCTCTTATCCTCTAAAAGGGATTCCAGCGCCTGAATATGCACATCCATAATCTGATTCCATATTTCTTGGGCAGATAGATGCCTTTGCAATCTCAATTTAATACAGCCTCGGTTGATTTTCATCTTTATAATATTTCGTTATGCAAATATAATACTTATTATTATAATATGCAAATTAAATTCAGTGGTGTTGTATAGGTATATTCAACAAAGAACCCCGAACCCTTCGTGGATTCGAGGCATGAGAAGTTTCACTGATTGCCTATCGGTTTAATCCTCCTCTTTTTTTGCCTTCTTTTTCTTCTTCTTGTCCTTGCCTTCCTTGGCAGGTTTCTCGGCCTTCTTTTCCTTGGCCGGCTCTTCCTTCTTTGCCTTCTCCTTCTTTGGAACAGCAGTCGAACCTGAAGCCAGCTCTGCAGCATACTTCTTTCCTTCTGCTTCGGCCTTCTCCTTCGACATCGTCTTCAGAAGAGTACGCATCTTCTGGCGATACTTCTTCTTCTGGTCCGAAGTCATCTCCTTGCCATCTACCGTAGGATAGTCGTAGGCATTCGGAGTGCTGGTTACCTCTTCCTTCTTGGGATGGGCTTCTGGCTTCTTGTTCTTTTTCTTCTCGGACTTCTCGATGGCCTTTTCCTCATTGAGTTCCCGGGCCTTCTTGTTTCCGAGGTTGATAACGTCAATCCATGCCTGGATTTTCTTACCGTGTTTCTTGTGGCCTGTCCAGTCTTTCTTGGGGTCGAGATTGTTCTCTTCCATGTAGGCCAGCATTTCCTTCTGAGCCCGGCGAGCTTTCTTTGCTGCCAGGGCTTTCTTGCTAATGTCCTTTGCCATTGTTGTTGAATTGATTAAAATGAGTTTGAATTACCTTTGCATGTTTATAGTTTGGTCATGGAGTTTTTGGTATGCACTTCCTTTATCTCTGAGATGATTATTTCTATCCCCCGAAGATATGCCATCAATTTCAGATGGGCAATGGCATCATCCCGAGAGAGGTTGGTGTATATAATCCTATATCTTTCCCCAGTGCCCTTGTTTTCAAAGGTTATGGTTAGGATATTTCCATTAGCCAGGTCTTCTACCCTTTTGACTAATGCCTTGACCTTACCTAATTTCAGGGTCTTATCTTTGATTAAAGATTGCCTTTTTCCGGGGGATAATCCTGGCACTGATAGTTGAGCATCAATGTCCTGAATCAATCGGGTCATATCCTTAATCCGATATATCAACCCTTTTACGGAGGAGTTAAATTGTCCCATTGAGGTCTTTGAATAAAGGTGTCACTTCCTATTTTCTGGGCATATATTTCAATCAATTGCTCAGTTCTAGAGATAATATACTCTGCCATCAGTCTATTTTCTTCGGTGATGTCTTTTTCTTCCTCTAGCAATAGCTGATATGATTGCAGTTGATTACATAATGCCAGGTATATAATTTCATCGTCTTCTTGCATATACCTATACAAAGTGGGGAGGTCCATCCGAAAACAAATGGTGGACCTCCCCTGTATGACTCAAAAACTATGTCCGAATTGGTTAGGCTGCGTCGTGGGCCTATTCCTCATCGTCTTCGTCCTCTTCGTCATCCTCGGCATCGGCTGCCTTCCCTTTCTTACCCATGCCGGGCATCTTCGGGACCAGCGTGCCGTGCTCCTTCTTGGACTTGACGGATACTCCGGGGATGGTTGCATTCGAGACAGCAATCACCTTGCCGTCCTTGTCGGTAACCACTGAGGTGATGAGAACGCCGTACTTCCGTACGTTCATGGCGAAGGTCTTTGCAACGTTGCCACCGCCCAGGTCGATGATATCGCACTGTTTGCTGTTGGGTCGCTGACCAGGTGCCCGGTTCTTGAGTCGCTCCTTCATGGCCTCTCGTTTGGCCTTCTTCTCTTCTGCGGTCAGTTCTTTCTTACCGCCTTTTTTCGTTTCTGCTTTTGCTTCAGCCTTTGCCTCAGCTGCTTTGTCTTTCTTCTTGGTTGCCATATCTTTTATTGATTAAGGTTTTTGATTAAAAAGAGGGCTGACCTGAATGAATGAACTTGATGCCATCTTTACCAGGTATTATCTTCAGCTAATTAAGAGTATAGCAGCCCTCATGAATTGTTATAGTCGGAAGGACCCTTACTTTTTATTCTTCTTGGTGTCCTTCTTGGAAGCGGCCTTTGCCTTGGGTAGAGTGATGCCCAGCTCCTTGGCAACCGCCTTGCGTAGTTTCTCCACGTCCTCCTCGTCGAATTCGTCGGGGTCAGTTTCGAGTTCTTTGTCGTCGCAGAGGTCCTCTAGAGCTTCGAAGTCCATGCCGGCCAGGTCCTCAGGGGTTACCCCGTCATCTTCGTCCTCCGAATCCTCGTCTTCCTCATCTTCGTCTTCTTCTTCGTCCTCATCTTCGTCTTCTTCTTCGTCCTCATCTTCGTCTTCTTCTTCGTCCTCATCTTCGTCCTCCGAATCTTCGTCTTCTTCTTCGTCCTCCGAATCTTCGGCTTCCCCACCGAAGATATCCTCGGCATCTTCTGCCGAAATAGGAGTCAGAAGTGCATAAGAACCGTCATCGTATTTGATGAGGATAACCCCGTTAGAGAGAACCTTGCGTTCTACCTCTTTTGCTGCAGCTTTTTTCTTTGCCATAATTTAATGAATTAAAAGGTTATTTGAAAAATGTTTGATTGATTATAGTTTCGTGATAAACTTTTGAGTATATATCTCCTTGTTTTCTTGGACCGCCATTGCTTTCAAGAATACGTTTTTATCCCTGATAGCTTCTACTTTCTGAGTAAATTCGTTTTGGTCTTTTACTTCGAAAGGTTCACCTTCTGTGGTGAAGGTATCGTCTACCGCATTACCTGTTTCGGTATAGTATTTTTTTATACCTACTATGAGTTTTATACCATCCCAGGGATTTTCTGGCTCCCTTTTATTTACTACTGTCATTTCGCTATTCCGTTTTTATATGCAGTATAATAGATTCTCGTATATCCTTCTTGTCCTATTCCGGAGTTCAAAGCAGTATGGATATCCCTGTAACCCTTTCTACCTGCCCTATAATCATGAGCAAAGTGTTCAGGATAAATATAGTGTTCTCCACATACCGTTTGGTTAGTTACCAAGTAAGCATACCATCCAGATTTCATTTTCATACGGAAATCTGACCTTGGAACAAAGCCTTGTGATAATAGTTCTTTGAGAATATACTTCTCATTTAACCTCTTTCTTACCAAAGGCATCCCACCTGCCCTACTCAATACTGCCATTTGATATTCATCCCAATGTCTTTTAGTCCACCTAATAGAACTGATAGCAGAACGTTTAGTTATGGCTTTATATGCAAGGGCTACTTTAATTTGAGCCCAGGTTAAATCACTCTTCTTCGTAAAGAGCCTTCTTTCTTTTCGACTCAATCTCCTTAGCCTTCGATAACTTAACAAGCTTTTCCGGAACAGGCTTGAGTAAAGTTCTATATTCTTTTGCTCCATAATTAAACTTATCTACCAAGTTCAAAAAGTACTTTTCCTTTTGTTGAGAGCCCAACCTCTTTTTCCGAGCAATCCTCTTACCGATTTCCCTTTGGGCTGCTTCCTTACTATTTCTGTAGGCTTCGGTTAGCAATATCTTGGATATAGGTTTCTTCCTTTTTCCAGCTATAAGTAAAGAATTACCTATAACAAACTTTTTCTCAAGTGCTGTTTTACCTTTTATCCAATGAACTGCTTTTAAGTTCTCTCGTCCATAATAGATTAAGAACCTTTTTCTGGCGGCCTTCAATGAATAGAATCCCTGTAATACTACTGCCGGTTCTCCTTTGTAGTTGTAGGACCACGGATACCACTTATGAAGGTAAATCTTTAAGTCCATTTCTTTTACTACCTTATTGAACCTATTGTAGTACTCTCTCCTCCGTTTCTTTTCCAGGAAGTATGCCCTTACATCAGGAGGTAAAGAATCGGGGTCTACTACCCCGTTAATCCTGGTAGCTTCTTTTAAGCATTCCCGGTATCTATCCAGAAAGCGTTTATCCCTTTCCCTATATTTATGAACCTTTAGTTTTCCACAGAGTACTTTCCTTTGCCATTGCTGTTTTAGTTTTAGACTCATCTTAAGAACTTGAGGAGGTACCCATGGGATTCCCAATCTATAGCAGGATTCTTCAAAGTCATCATGACCCTTGAATCTAAATACAACAGGCATACCCTACTCTTTCTTTTGTTTACGTAATGCTGCCCGATACCATTGCTGAATGGATTTCTCCTTGGCATCAGGAAACTTCTTTTGCACTCTTCGAGTAATACGGTCGATTGACAAACCTTTGTAGGTTAATTCGAATACATAGGATTTCTTGGTTCCTTTCCAGAGACCGTTATCATCCTTCTCTTTCTTAGGTTTTTTAGGTTTCTCCAACCCTTTCACCCTCTTAGTTTTCTTTTGCTTGGTTACTGCATCTTCTCCAATGAACCCTAGATTGAATTGATAGTTTCTCATCGGGTCGTCCTTTGCATAACCCGCAAGTTCTAGTTGCTGGTCCATCCACTTATCATACTCATCAATAAGGGAGTTATCCGGCTTATTTTCTGAGTGGTGAATCCATGATGCCAGTCCATTGTAATCTGCTGAACAAGCATCTGGGAAAGGCATGCCGAGAGTAACTGCTCTTCTTTTCATGTCCTTGTAGGTCATATTTTCTAACCCACTTCCCATGACCTTAAGCTTTTCCTTGTTAAGCTTTAACGGTCTTTTGTCCTTTTTCTTACTTTTGCGCATATTTATATAAGTATAAAATTTATTTTCTTATTTCGTTATGCAAATATAATCAAATTTCTCGAAGTTGTAAAATATTTGCATTAAAATTCTAAGAGTTAGATTTAGTGGTTCTTTTCCGGCGTAATTTATAGGCAGTATCCAGAGTCTCACAAGTAAAATCCATGTTATTTATTGATTTGTAGTTAATAGCTTTCTGGATAACCTCCCTGTACTCCTTCCAGAACTTCAAGCCCCCTTTACTATCCACCGTTTTTTCAAAGTACCTTGTAACCAAAAATCCAAAGGTATCGGCAATAGGCTGACTCTCGAATATATACATCCTTAAATCAGTAACAGCCTTAATAACATCATCCTCTCTCTTAATTGACATCACCCCATAACCCTCTTCTGGGAAAAGTTCATCTGATACTATAGCTGTGAAATACCTCCTACCGGAAGGACCGTTCTTCCAATACTCAGTAATCAATTGCCTTATCTTAAAGTCAGGTATTCGATGAAGGTAAGATAAGTATACCTTATCCTTCTTAGTTGACCTTCTCTTATATGCTGTAGGAGCTTGTAATACACGAGGCATTATTCGATAGTTGTTCCATCTATCAAACTCAAGAATCAGAGCATAGAGGTCTTTATCCCACTTATTCTCTGATTCTTTCAGCCTTTTCATATTCTTTATGATTCTTGGATTTGTTATAGAAGTTAACAACCAAGATGAATCTCCTGAATGTATCTTTGCTTCTTCTTTCGGTAGTCTTTTAACCATGGCCCCGAATAGGTAGTCCCTGAACCTCGATTCTATTGGAGATTGGGGATTTACTAATGATGGATGAAGTTCAAAGTAGTCAGAGAATAGTTTGAAGAATTTTTCTGCCCTGGCCTTTAGTTCCAGGTATTTGTAATGAGACATCTTGAGAATTTCTCCAGCTTCCCAAGTTGATAGTCCTCTGCCCTGAATAAACATCAGGCTATTCTTCTCGGGCTCGGTCAAACAATCCCAAGCCAATTCTTGATGTCGTTCCATATTTAGTATTGTTTGTTCATTAGAATATCTTCAGTACTACCGTCTGGAATCTGAGATAAGTCTACCTCGTAGTCTGCTGAGTACATTTTATACTCATCTGACTCATGATATGCAGAATAGAGTACGTTTTCCCTTGGTACCTCTATTTCCAAACTACCATCCATTTCAGGATATAACTTTACCAGCATCGTCTTAGTAGACAGATTATTCTCCAACAAGATTGCAGGTATTCCCTCAAACGGATATCCTCTAAGTACTACGTAATCCCCAATAGCTACCCGGGTAATATCATCTGCAGAGAATATCTTATTGGCTTTAGACATTCTTCTGTATTTCTTTACCTCTTCCTTAGTTATGGTAGCTACTACTGAGTAATCATCAAAGTCCTCGGCATTATCCACCCTCAGCCTCTTTCTTTTCGGACGATAGTCAAGAGATTTCATGAAAGACATTATACCGGGTATGTCTTTCTTTAGTTTGTTTAAGTAGTATCTATCAAAAGCTTTCTCAGGATTCATACGAATGAATCCGTAGTTGAACAATAATGGTACATCCTCGTACTCATTATTACCATTTCGAGATTTCTTCAATACGCTGATAGTAGGGATTATTGCTTTCACATGTTTATACCCCCTACTTTTCAAATCAGAGTTGATTCTTTTGTAGAACTTCCTATCAAGCCTAAAAATACAGTATACGTAGGGGGTCTTCATATTACTTATTTAATTTCCGGACATACTTGAATATGTCCATATAGTTTAACAACCTTTGTACTTCTTTGAACATGTATACGGATAGGTGTACCTTTTGGGTTTTGATTTCCATCCGTGATAGTTCTGAACAACTATCTAACATGAATAAATCCAGTGCTCCATTTCCTTCTATAATAAAGAAGGCCTCCCCCTTTGGCATAGAATTGTACCTCATAATCAATACGGGTATTTTTCCACATCGTTTGGCATCTTTTGTGGCCTGTTCCCAGAAAGAAATTATTTTACAGCTCCTAAGGCCTAAGAGTATATGTTCGAATTTAATCTCTTGATAGTTCTTACATTCTATACTGAAAGGGAATCTTCTCGAATGTTTTTCATCAGTGCATACCAAGTCTCCCATAGCATCTTTTGCCTTTGCCCATCCTCCTGAGCCAGGGGTTCTAGAGAATTTATATCCTGTCCAGGATTCCCAGGCCTTTGCTATGGTACGCTCGAACCTGCTTCCTTTGTTTCTACTGTTCTTTCTCATGGTTTTGATAGTGTTTAATACCAATAGTCATTAGTGGTATTGTGAAAGGCCCCTTTCTCTGGTCACAGTAAGCACCCTGGCATTGGGTATTGGGAGTGATTCCTGATGTGATATAAGGTATAGGGTTTTATCCTTGTATATTTTCCTGATAAGGCCTATTACGAGGTCTACATACTCTGAACTAAGGTTCTCGAATACCTCATCCAAGAAAGCAATGTTAATCCCTTTAGCCTTAGTCATAACTTCGTTCATAGCAAATGCCATAGCTATGTTCACCAAAGTTTTTTGACCACCTGATAGCTCTTCATAAGATACCTCTATACCATCCATAATTATCTGGGTGTTGAAGTCCTTCTTTACACCCTGGATATCTACATAGAACAGTATACTAAACCCAAGTACCTCTGAATATGATTCCAGAGTCTCATTCAATATATCCAAAGAGCTTTCAAATAAGAAGGCTTTTATACCCCTATTTCCAAGTGGGTCATCCATTACCCATTTGTAGTTATCTACTTTAGCCCTCTTTTCCTCCATCTCACTCTCGATAGATTGAAGCTTATCTGATATGGTTGATAACTGGGTCTTATATTTCTTGATTAGGCCCAGGTTAACACCAGCTCTCTTTTCAAACAAAAGCTTCTTTATCTCAACATGGGTTGAATCAATATCCCTCTGAACTTTATTTGCCTCATATTCTTGGTCCCTAAGTTCTTCTAACTTATCCCTGTAGTTGGAGATTTTGTCCGCCAGTTTAGAACATTTATCTTGTAACCTTTCTATATCTCCAAAGGCTTTCTTTACCTCCATTAGGCGTTTCAAAGAGTTTTTAATATCACCTCTCTTTAGTAACTTTATAATTACACCAATAAACTCTTCTAGAGATACCCTGGTCTTCTTCTTGGCATCATTTATCTTATTGAGTAACTCCTTTTGATTGTCCCGGGCTTCCTGAATTCTCTGTTCTATACGGTTCTTATAAGTTACTGTCTCCTTAAGCTCGTTCTCTTTTTTGGCCTTAGCTAGCAACGATAACTTCTTTTCCAAAACCTTTACTCTTGAAGATAGGTCATTCTTTACATGGTTGGCCTGTTTCTTCAAGTCATCAAGCATTCGCTGAATAGATTGCTTCTTTTCTTTGCTTGATGAGTACTTCTGGCTTATTTCATTGTACTCTCTCAAAGCTTCCGTATAGTAGCCCTTTGCAATATCTCTTGCCTTGGATATGTATTCCAACTCAAAAATCTCCTCAAACAAGTCTTTCTGGTCTGAAGAGGATTCTTGTATCAGTCTTTTCATACCTTGACCGAATAGTATAGAATTCATAAAAAGGCTATAAGACATACCCAAATCAGCGTTTATAAGCGCCTGTATCTCCCCCCTATTCTTTTCAGATACTTCAACAGCATCTATCTCATATATGAGTCTATCTTTACCCTTAGCTCCATTTACCTCGCCTTTATATTTAAGGCATCGAGTTATCTTATGGGTCTTTCCATCCTTACCAAAGTATATCTCTACTTTAGTACCGTTATAATTCTTAGGTCTGTATTTCTCCCAAGTATTTACATCTGATTTACCTTTTAGATTCTTACCATAAGCACCCCACACCAGAGCTGATAAGATTGTAGTCTTACCTTCCCCTGTAGCCCCTCTGATTACAGTTATACCCTTTGAACCCAGATTTAATTCAAGGTAAGGTATAGAACAGAAGCCCTCTATTATTATATTTCCAAACTGTATCATTCTGCCTCCTTTATTACCTTTAATAATGTGGCCTTCTTTTCTTTGTCTTTTATGCCCTTGGCTTTCATATATCGGCGTACCATAGATTTCTTAGTAAGTTCCCGATTTATTTGCGTGGTATCTTCATCTTCCACCGCCACAACCCGAGACTTGCTAGCAACGAAAGTATAATAATTGCCGTCATCTTTAATTTCATCCTCTGATGATACATCCACAAATTTAGGAAAGCCTTTGAATGGCTTGAATTCCATTGAGAAGTCTTCATATATCTTCCAGTATCCAAGTTTACAATTACGGTCGGTTCTTCTTTGTTGTAAAGGAGCTCCTACCATGTATATCTTTTTCCCCAACCTTTGAGGCTTATGTATATGGCCTATCAATACTAATTTGAACTTTGACAGTAGATTTACGTTCAGATTCTCTACTGTTCCAACTTCAGTGTTATCGGTATCTTTAGCTCCCGGATAGTCAGTATGTAATAATAGGATTGTAGGCTTTAACATAGCCCCCTTCATCTGAGCCTTTATCAAAGTATCTAATCCTTTGTTATGGTCTAAGTAAGGTATTCCTACTACTCTGAACTTATCGAACTCATGGTATGAGAAATCCAGATTGTGTAAGAATGAATATCTATTGCAAAGGTTTGCCCAATGAGATGGTGACCTTCTGTCTATAGAATTACTTTTCTGAAGGTCATGGTTTCCAGATATACCATATATGTTAAATTCTTCGCACCTATTTAATTCTTCGAACTTCTCGATTATAATTTCATCAAGTGAAGTACTTATATATTCTGGACGGTGCATAAAATCCCCCGAAAAGAATGCCGGGCATTTATACTTGATACATAAGTCCTTAATTAAATAGAGGACCCTGAAAATACTTAGGGTCCTCTTGTTTTCTTCATTGAACTTGGGATACTCTCCCAAGTGCAAATCAGAGAATGCTATTCCTATCACCTTCATAACTGAAGAAATTTCCTTATTAAATGCTTTCTCTTTTCGTAGTTCATCTCATCTAATATGAGAACCTTTACCTTGTAACCCATGATTTCCAAAATACCAGTACTTGGTATTCCATTCACTGCTTGCATTACTTTGGAGTCTGGCTTGTACCCCCACAGGTCAAGTAATCCATACATAACCTGAGAAACTTGGAACTGATAGTACTTTGACAGTACTCGTTTCCCGTTATCCTCGGTTACCCAGTCCTTGAAAAAGCTTGAGGAGAATGGTATGAATATCAAGTGAGTACACTGTTGACCAAGTAGCATTTTGCATAGGTTTATAGCATGGTCCAGGTCACACTCTGCCAACCTATGAGATAACTTATTGATGAAGTATGCTGCAGAGTCAAAGTAGGACCTGTCAGTTACAAAGTTATCCTCCCCTCGAAAGGCTTTGTTACGAAGATTGAGTACCTGCATATCCTGCATGAATACTGTCTTTGCATCCTGCTGAATCATGTCAGCGTGGGGCATGTCTTTTGTTTCTGGTACCAGGTCAGAGTATGAACCAGATATAAAGGGTATCTTCAACATTTCCGATACTTCCTTTGCAATGGTTGTTTTCCCTACTCCGGAAACACCTGTAAACATAATTTGATATTTACCGTTGTACATACGTTTGTAGTTTTTTGAAAGGTTCCAAAAAGTCAGGTATCTTAAATGACCTCAGATTGAACTTATCGAGGACCATGAATAACCTATCTTTCCTTATATTATTAGTACATCCTTTTACCCAAGGGACTTTCTTTATCGGGTATAGAGTTAAAGCAGCTTTCAAATCTATAAGAGGCTTGTTCTTCTTATATAACTCTTCTAGCTGGTCCCTTTCTATGCCCTTAAACTCTGCTCCTCTTGCATCTATGAAGTCAGCTATACTCCCGAATTGGTTCAGGAAAGCTTTGGTCTTCACTTCACCCATACCGTAGTAACCCGGGATATCATCAGACTTATCTCCGTTAAGTATTAGGTAATCAACGCATTCCTCAGCAGAATAACCCATAATCTCCCTGCAGGTTTGATTGTGGATTAGTGTCTCTTTGTGGGGATTAAATATCTTCACTCGTTTGTCAAGTAATTGACAGAAGTCCTTATCTGAAGATATTATGAGAGATTTACCAGGATGGTTTATAGCCAGCCAGGCAATGTAGTCATCTGATTCATGTCCTAACCCTTTCTTATCTATAATCATCTGAACCCCGAGTAGTCTTAAAATCCTTCTCAACAGAGCTAACTGTTTATTGAAGTCTTCATAATCCATACTTATCTTACTCCGGTGAGCTTTGTAACCTTCAAGTAATTCATTACGGAAGTTAGACTCTTTACTCTTCTGAGTGTCAAATGTTATTACCACGTGACTTGGTTTAAACCTTACAAGGTATGAACCGAGTATTCTTAAGAATCCATATACTAATCCGGTACCAGCTCCGTTATTAGCTTTAAGATTCTTAAACTTATGGTATGAACGGTGAGCAAGGTTACTCCCGTCCACTACCATAAGCATCCTCGGCTTTCTACCCCTCGTCCTGGATGTATTCGTCTTCTTCTGTATCATCAGATTCTATTTGAGATTCATAGTCTAAGTCTGCATCAACAGGGAACATGTTTCGTGCAATCTTCTTTATCTTGCGTTTTGTTGTTCCTATAGTATTTATACCTGCAGCCTTAAGAAGTTTCTTTCGAAGTTCAGCATCCTCTTCAATCAACTTATGGAAAGCATCCTCTCCTCGGCATAACTTATTTCCCTCGAACATATATGTTCCACCACCGAGTTTTTCAATTACACCGGCATCTTCCAGTGACTCTTCCAACCAGAAGTATCTGTCAAACCCTACCTCGTGATATTTTGGATTGAAATATATCGGAGCTTTAGATATGGTCTCTCGTGGAGGAGATACCTTATTCTTTTTCATCTGGACAGTTACATATTTACCTGCCCGTCTTTCTTTACCCTTATACTTAATCTTCAGAGTCTTACCAGAATAGAAAGCCAAACGTATTGAAGCATAAAACTTGAGTGCTGCACCTCCTGGAGTAGTACTTGTATCTTGACCGAAGCCTGCTCCAAGTTTACTACGTAATTGGTTGATACATACCATAGTTACTCCCAACCGATAAAACAGCTCATTACGGATTCGGAACATCTTGTATATCTGTTTTGCTCGGTTACCCATTTCGGCTTTACCATCAGCCATCTTAGCGTCTATGGCTTCTATTGAATCCAGAGCTGCTATAGAGTCTATCACAACGATAATAGGTTCGTTGTTGGTTAGTTTTGACCTCCAATATATTGCCAAATCTGCTATAGCATCAGATATGGTTTCTATTCGGGTGTCATTAAGTACTGTTACCCTTTCAGGGTCCAGACCGTTCTCTTCAGCCCATGAGTTCATCCAGGCTTGTTCTGCATCCACCCAGATTACATGACCCCCGAGTTGCTGAGTTGCATACGCAAAGTTGTATGCTATCAGGGATTTACCCGATGATTCCTCTCCCATGATTTCAATTATCTTACCGAAGGGTACACCACCACCCATCTGATAGTTGAGAGCAAAGAAGGTTGAAGGAATCCACAACCCATGATGATTTATTGTACTGGCTTTGAATTGGAGAGAAGACCCATATTTCTTGAGTATCTCGTTTTGTGTTGGTATTTTGAATTTACGACCTCCTGATTTTTTAGGAGCTCTTGCCTTTCGTGCCATACTTATTACTTATTATATGAAAAGAGTGGGATATAGCTTATATCCCACTCCTGCTTTAGGTATATATCCAGAGATTTTAGATATCACCCTTATATTTCTTTCCGTTTTTCTTCTTCTTGTCCGCTAGCTTGCTTTTGGAAGATTTCTTACGGGGAGCTTCATCCTCTTCGTCTTCATCTCCGCCTTCGTTAAGGAATGAAGCCAGCTTCTCCTCGAGTTCCTCATAGGAAAGAATGTTTGCACGTATTGCTTTCTCCAGGTCGACCTCGCCCCGATACTTCTTATCCAGCTTGGTTTTCTGGCAGGGTGATACAGAATAACTGGTATCATTCTTACCAGAGCCGGTACGGGTAATCTTGACATCATAACCCTCAATCGGGTCAGTCATATCGCCCCAATCCTCTTCGTCGAGATAAAGGTCGATAATATCCTGATATACAGAGCGGGGTACCATCATGGGTTTATCAACCCGGTCTGGGTCAATCTCCTTACCCTTGGTATCTTTGTAACCGAGTACCCCTATAAGGTACTTTCTCTTTGGTACCAGTTTCGAGGCCAGTGCCTTGTCATCTGGGTCATCGGAGTTCTTAAGCTCCTGGAACTTCTCCATGAAAGGACAGGGCTCATCAAAAGTTGCCGGAGAAATGATACCTCCCTCTTTCGGCCCCAGATAGAACTGGACAATCTCTATACCCAGCTCTTCATCAGCACCACGAGATTTGATACGTACTCGGGTGGTTCCTTCTTTCGGGTAGATAATACCTCCACCGCTGCTTCGCTTTTCCAGTTCCTTCTTCCTGGCAAGCATCTTTTCTCTGGTAGTCATTACACTACCCTTTTTCTTCTTTTTCTCTTCTTTCATGGCTTTATTTATTGGTTTCTATGTAAAGTATCTCATTCAGAGATAATATAGTTGTTACCTGGTTAGGAAGGTCTACTACATCCAGTTCTTTACCAGCATACAGACCGTAAGTAACTACCGCTCCAACCTGAAGACCAGGATATTCTTCACATTGTTCATCAGTGATGGGTCCTACCTGAATTACTACTCCCTTGCGGGGTACTGTATCTTTATCATGTTCCTGAGGGATATAGAGTCCTCCTTTGGTTTTGGTATCTGCAGTTACTACTGGGGATACAATAAGTACTCGACTTCCTGTGGGAGTTCCTAAACCTTTCAGTTTATCATTCAACTCCTTTGCTTCTTCTACCGAGATAAGGTTTAATTCTACTTTTGACATAGTTATTGTTGTTTACGTAAGTTTGCTGATACAGTTCTTAAAATATTCTCTCGTGATTCGTAAGCTTTACATATACTTATCATTTTACTCGCATTGTACTCAGCCTTCATATATCTTTTCAATGCTCCCTGATAAGCTTGGTTGTTCTCTGCTTTATGAGCTGCTGCGTCATTGTTTACATTACCTGATTCTTTATAGTAAAGCCATGCCTTACTATAAGCCTGATCTTTTGCCTTTTCAAGTTTATCCCTTTTATATATAAGCCTATCCCTTACCATTACCAATAAAGCGTAATTGGATGGACTTCTACGTAAAGACTGATTGACCAGGTTCTCATCAATCATGAGTTCCTGGTCTAAATCAATATCGTAGGTTTTCCCTTGAAAGAGAATCTTTAGTGTGTTTTTCTTAATCTGGGATAGACGTACTATCTTTTGCCTTTTTTCCATATAACACCTCTTTCACTGAAGTATTTATACATGGTCATAATGCTTATTCCATATTTGACCTTTATCTGTAGGTTACTCATACCACTCTCATAATCTTCTATCATCTTATTTATAGACTCCTCACTCAACTTAGGGCTTGGTATATTAAATCTACCGTCTCTTATACATTGTTGAGTATTCTCTTGGTTAGTACACCAATATAGATTTTCTACTTTATTATTTTCTCGATTATTATCCTTATGACCTACACACGGTTTATTATCTGGGTTTGGAATGTAGATTAAAGCTACCAACCTATGTATATTAAACGTATACTTAATCCCCTTATTATTTCTTAGGCTTACCATCAAGTAACCATTGTTCTTCTTTCTCTTAGCCATTTTCCTCCAAGTAACTCTATCTCTATACTTAGAGTACACATTACCTTCTCGAGTAACATGGTAACAATCAAAATATGGTATATTACCTTTCATACATTCTCTTTCTAAACTCTCTCTTATTTTTCTCTATCTCTTCTGGATATAACTTAGGATAATCTTCTATTTCAATACCTTTGAACTTACGATGTTCCTCTAAGTACTCATCAGGATTAAAATCTGGTTCAAGCATTTTCCTATAATCATATCCAGGGATAAAAGGTAGTTCCTCTGCCATAGAACGCCCGATAACGAAGTCCATTGACATACTTACGTCGTCTATCTGGAAGTTGAAGTATTCTTTAGTATTTGGGTTACGGCAAGTTTCCCAAATCTCGTATACTACCCAGGTATTTATATATTCGGGACTTACCAAGTAATAGGTAGCATCATGAACATTACAAGTCTCTTGCATAAATGGTAACTTACCTTGCCTCATTTTCCAATAGTTTAGGATTGAAGCGAATAAGTTCATATCGGATGCAGCTGATTGACATGGCATGTTAACCGATAATCTTACTGCGTATGCTGCCTCTTGCTCATTATCTGAGTATACTTGAGGTAACCTTCTCTTCCTACCAAACAGAGATTTAATATATCCATGTTCAATCAGTACCTTCTCCTGGTTAATCATGAACTTCTTAATCTTAGGATGTTCTTGGAAGAACTCATTCAATTGCTGCTGAGCTTCATCGGGGGTTACTATGATACCAGCTTTCGGGTCAGATAGTTTAACTGCAAGTAGTTTCTTTTGAATACCGTAGATAATACCAAAACATATCTGCTTTGCCTGCTTTCTCCTGTTCTTCCAAACCTTGTAATCTGGATGTTGCTCATCACTATAAGCTTTGTTTGCTTCATCGTACGATACACCATACTTCTTTGCTGCAATAGCAAGGTGAGGGTCCTGACCCTTTGCAAAAGCCTCGAGATAAGTTTCATCCCCGGAAAGGTGAGCCATGATTCTTAACTCTGCCTGAGAGTAGTCAAGTGCCATATATAACTTTCCTTTGGGAGCTACTAACTGTTTCTTTATGTTAGCATCTACGGAGGTTTTAGGTATTTGCTGAAGGTTAGGTTCAGAACTACTTAATCTACCAGATGTAGTACCAATGATTTTGAATTGACCATGGATACGGCCATCATCCTGTACCTTATCATGCCATCCCTCAATATATGTAGTGTACATCTTTTTCAATCCCCTCAATTCAAGAAGATTGTCCAGGAATATAGCTTTCGGACTTTCTGGGTCTTTAACCGTTAACCGAAGTTCTACCAATGTGTCTTCATCGGTACTTGGTTTATCAGTATCCCTATTTGTTTTCTTATCCTTAGTATACTTGATAACCGGGAAGTTGAATCCCTTTTTAGAGTACAATAATAAAGGTAAATCAATAGGACTGCCCAAGTTTACTTCTCGGGTTAATTCAAGTTCTTTCTTAGTTGTAAATACTCCAGCCCTTATATTGGATATCTTTTGTTCCCTACTTGCTATCTTCCTCTTATTTGCAGGGTCTCTATAATCCATATCTTCAAGTTCACTTTCTATGGACTCCAGGTATTTGCTTATTCTCTGTTCGGTAAGCCATCTAGAGAATTTCTTTACTCGTGGAAGATTCAAGCAATTAGCCTTTGCTTGGTCAATCTTTGGCTTGTAAGATTCAAGCAATTCCTGATTGAATTCCCTATCAAGGTATAACCCAGTTTTCTCTGCATGTTGGAGTACCCTGGATGCTGGCATTATCAAATGCCTAAATAATGGATACATACCTATCTCAATTAACTTGCTCTCAAAGAACATAGATAATCTTAAGGTATAATTCGTATCCTGGCAACCGTATTTGCATAAGGGTTCCAATGGTTTCTTGTCCCAGGGTATCTTATCAAACTTATCCGACTTTTCGTAATCCCCGTGTTCTGGTAGATACCTTCTAACCATTGATTTCAGGTCATTAGGTTTCTCCTCATTTAGGAGATACTTCATAAGCATTCCGTCCAGAACAGTACCTCTAACATATATCCCAAATAACTCGAATATCTGAAGGTCAAACTTCAGATTCCATCCTACTTTAGTTATTTTAGGATTTTCAATCACATGCCTACCAAAATACTTTAACCAACGTTTCCAACGAGGGTTGTTATATTCATGATGACATAAAGGGATTGATACACCAGAACCTACCTGAAAAGTTACTGATAGGATGGTTGGTTTGAAAGATTTGTTATAGATACATTCAGCATTTGTCTCGAAGTCGACGGAAGCTATGCCAGTTCTTAAACAAGCTTTCACAAGCCGCTTGACTTGTGAGAAACTCTTTAGTATAGCATATCTTGACTCCATCTGTGGTATTTAATATAAATATTTGTAGTATGCAATAGTTCTTTAGTAAACCCTATCTCTGTAGATATCTCTTCAGCTTCTTCGACAAGAAGGACAGTATACCTTTCACAATATACTGTCCCTTTTATTTTACTCAAGCTTACTCCTTAATTCTTTTGCCTTGTTAAGGTACCATCTCTCTTTATCCAAGTCCTATTCTACAGGATTGTCAGGTTTGGTACCTACTCTCATGCGATATTTGAAAGCAGTCATCTCACACCATGTAACAGTTGCTTCTATTCCATAGATAGATACCATCATATCTATAACTTCTACACTGTAGTTATTATAGTGTTTAGGATGATTTACATGTTCGTAACTTTGTGGCATACCTTACTTGTTTATGAACTCTTCGAAGAATGGTAACTCTTGAATCATCTTACAGAATGCTCCCCAATCCTCTCTCAGACGATGGTCTTTCCTCTGATGGTATATATTCCGGAGTTGCATATAGTTGGTACTTACCCTCATGAATAATTCTATCCCGAGAGGGCAATTACTCAGCAGCTTGATACGATTCTCATAGCTTGGGTCTTCTATGAACTTATTTGCCAAGTCCTGAACTATGGCTACTACCTCTGGGGTTACATACTTATTGAATGACTCCTTCTTTACAATCTCACCTAGCCTGTGCATCTTTGAAGATGAGGTTATAATGTCTATCCAATGATATCGTTGTAACTCGGGTGAAAAGTAGTTTGGGTATAGAATATCAAATGATACCCTTATCCCGGTTAAGAAATTAGGGTGACCACTGTTAGATGGGGATTTGGCCAAGTTAACGGCCCTCTTAAACGAATCATCCCACTCTTTCTGTTCATAAATTGGATGTCCCCAAGCATCCATGTCTACGGGGAATACTGGTTCTGTGCGCATAGCATTTCTACATGCTATAATTGACTTCTCTAAGTCATACACATCTACGTTAGTAATTTCTACCATCTTAAATATAGTGTTGATAATATTAAATATCCTACTTTACGGTACCATGGTTCATTTATATCCAGGTCAACCGTTCGAGTCCTATTCCTTTTTATATGCAGTGCATATAGCATATTATGGGCTCGCCATTCAATAATCATACCAGCTGTAGTTCTTTTATTTATTGCAAACGTATGAAATGCTGGACTTTTATTTACTTTTTCTCTAGAACGGTTGATTATATCTTCCATATCCTGGATTGATTTAATCCGATATGAATTAGGTATTCTTGTTACTGAAGTACCTAATGAAATTGTACCGCAAGGGTAATCTTTGAATGTGATTGTCATGTTAAAGGTATTTTGTACTCGGAGCGGGAATCGAACCCGCAAGGTCAATGACCGTCGGAGCTTAAATCCGATGAGTTTACCTATTTCTCCATCCGAGCCTTTACAAAGTGGGAGATGAAGTACTGTTCTTCGCTCATCTCCCAGGGCTATAGCCTTCGACTTTAATTATGAGCTTTTGGTATCTCGTACCAGGTTATTGCCCATTGCTAGCTGGAGGTCGTATCTCCGGTTATGACCCAGCATATAGCCCTTGTACGGAAGACAGGATTCGAACCTGCGACCCCTTGCTCCCAAAGCAAGTACACTAACCGGACTGTGCTACTTCCGTATAAAAATGGATATCAGTCTATATCTCTACAGTCTGATACCCGGGGTGAATCAGGACTCGTTGTCCACAGCGCAAAATAAAGATTCATCTTGTGGACCCAGAGGGGCTTGAACCCCCGACCTTCGGATTATGAGTCCGCTGCTCTAACCAACTGAGCTATGGGTCTGAGTGAAGGTAACAGTAACTTTACTACTAATCTCATGGTTACAGAAAAGAACAATCCCCCTCCAAATATACCGTTACCTTCTGAGGTTATCTCAATTCGATTTGGATTGAGGTCTTCAGTTTCACCCAGTCTTTTTTATAACTATGCAAACTATCAATAGTATGATAGAGATATCCAGGCTTGATTCCCACCTCGCTAGCTACATATTCCATGAGTCTCCATGCCAGGTAAACATCATTACCGAAGTGGGTTACAAAATCAGAAGACCTTTGGTGATAACATATATTGAGTTGCTTTTCTCCTCGGGCATTCTCTCGGATGAGGAAGTCGTAATACATGGAGCACGGTATTCTCTTTTCTCCACCGAGATAGTTTGAATCGCAGTCCTCATCAAAACCGACTTCACCATATATGTTTAATATGGCTTTTCTTGTATCATTGTCATTCCTTAACAATTCTATTACTGCTTCGAGTTTTGAGAATGCCTTACCTTTGTATGACACGGTCTCGTTCATACGTTCTGCATAGGTATAGTCAAAGAACCCACCAACTAAAAACTCTTCCCAAACGTTTTTACGGAGTTCCCATGCTTTACCTGGATTTTCCATCCTACCGCATACTCTCTCTTCGAATTCTGCCTCTGCCCAATCTTTGGACTTAGTGAATACAAAAAGTGCAGCTGGGTCTTCCATATGAGTTAAACAGTACTGCTCACAGATGAGTTCCTTTGTAATGAAGTCATCATTGCCTTCTATTACCTTGTTTTGATAGGTACGGGGTTTTACCTCATTACCCATTTCCCATAAGTTTCTTGCCGTCTCTGACATTAACTCATAGGGGTTCGAATATATTCTCATTGTTTGTTTTCTTTAATATATTTTCTTATAGATTTTCGTAGTTCTTTCAGGTCCTGGATATTCATATTTGGCAATCCTATCCAGTGATAACCGTTAGTAGATATAGATAATTCAATATCTCTATCATACCCATTTTTATACTTGCTCCTGGATATTTCTACACCAAAGTATGGATTACTTTTCCTCTCTTGTTTCATGGATATACCTCCTTATCTTTCTTCTAAGATGTCTTAAATCCTTCCTACTTATACTGGCAACGGTATTAAATAGCCATTCAATATCTGTAGAAAAGGTAATATCGATATCTCCACCAAGCTTACTTGTATAGGGAGACTTCTTTACTTCTATATTCCTTGCATTGATATTTGCAATTCAATAGACTTCCCTATATTAGAACGGTAACCAGTCTTCACTCCCAAGAGTACAGTCTTTAGCTAAGGTCTTAGGATATTTGAAAAGCTCGGGTCTTAATACTTTTATTGCTCTTTTATGTACCTTATATTTTATTTTGTCAGGGTCCACCTCAAGCAGATACTTCAACCTGTCATACCAATTACCGTCGTATATACCAAGCTTATCACTCAACTTAAGTAAGTCTTCATGGGCATGGTACATAAGAAGTACAGTATCATCATTGAATATCTGACTGAAATGTATTGATACATGAAACTTCTGCCCATATCCGAATATATATTCTCCCATACGTTGAATAAGGAGTAGGTCACATATCAGCCTTTTAGTAACCTCGGATGCCCTCATGAATACTGTTATCATGGGGTTATCCATACCCGCTTTTTTAGATACAGTCATGGATAATAGACAATTCTTTCCGTGGGCATGTTTATTATTAAACTGATAGCCTATGTTGAATATCTTTCTATTGTTGATAGCCTCTATAACATCCAGCCTCAGTAATGAAAGACTATTCTCATCAACATAGTTAGCCACTAATGACTTCCACTTTGACATGGTATAATTGAAATGCCTACCAAAATCAAATTCGGGGTCTACCAGAGGTTCTTTAATACTAATGACTAAATCATTTATGTATTGAGCTTTACCAATTCTTTCTATATCCAAACCAAGCGTATTGAACAGGAATAACCTGTTAAGTCCTTCCCAAGCTTTCATGCTGTTCTTGAACATTAACAGGTTATTCTTTACCTTTACTCTACTCATCTGATTCTACAGTTGATTCATTATCATCCATATCATCTTCGTCTGGTGAGGAGAACGAGATTAGTTTCTTCTTTTTCCTTTCCCCACTTTCTTCAAGCTTTAGCTTAAGTCCGTACTTTTCAGTGAACTTTAAGTATGTCTTCTTTATCGTGTTTCGCTTAAGTATAGATGGGCATACTTCTGGTAAAGGAATACCATCCCAATCACCAATCTCTAAAGATGATGCCAACATGGACTTCTGCTTATATCCCAAGTCTTTCCTTAATACTTTGAAAGCTCTGAAACTGTTACCGTATGTTTTATAACCAGCTTCATCGCTTGTCATTAGTTTCTTGAGAGACTTACGTATCTTTTTTCTACGAGCTTCATCATCACAGTTCTCTTTCAAGAACTCCTTGATATCTTTTCGGTTCTGATACAACAAGATTGTAGTATCATTTGCCCAAGCAGCCTTGATAACTAATTTTAGCGAGAAGTTATCATGACCGTAGATATACTGTCCCATACGACAGAATAGGAGAATATCTATTGGCAATCGTGTAACCACCTCTGATGAGCGAAGTATCACGGTTATCTCGGGATTTTCAATCCCTATCTTACGAGAGAATATACCGCCCACCAAACATCCCTTACCGCTGCCGTGATTATCGGCAAAATGGAAGCCTATGTGATAATTCCTGTTTACGGTCTTATTCTCTTCTAACTTCCTTATCATCAACTTAGCTTGGTCAAGTACATCCAAATCCAAGTAGTTGGTAATTAAACCTGTCCACTTTGTCATGGTGTACCCAAACATCTTACCGAAGTCGAAGTTTGGGTCGAACTTAGCTTCTGCTATCTCTACCATTAAGTCATAAGTGAATAGAGAGTCGGTTAGGTTGTAACCAACTCCTTCACAGAACCACTCGGTCTTCTTGATTAAGAAGTTTTCGAGTATCTTCTCCCAAGCCTCTATTGGGCTCTTAGTTTTTATAAGATTCATACTAATACTAATACTTAGATTTTTGGCGGAACAGGTTTATGTGATTTTTCTTGAAGTAAATATAGAACACTTCCCTAGAATCCATTCCTATACATCCAAGATAACCACAGAAGTATATGAAAGCCTTCACCAACTCAGCCTGATACTTTAACTCCTGAGTCATTACCTGAGATTGTTTCCAAGGTTTGTTCTTCAGGAAATTCCTGGCTATATTAAGGTGGTGGGTTATCTTCCATAACAGGTATGGGTAGTTTACTGAGTACTCTACATGATTGAAGTATCTACCTCCCTCGAGTAACTTTGTGTTATAGTCCAGATGTGTTTCTGAATCCATGTTCTCGTACCACTTGATAAGGTCTGTGGCATTGTTGTGGGAGATAACACCGATATCTCCCTTGTCCATTATCCACATTACCCCGAGATTCATGGCTGTACGCAGGATATCTTTATAGTTCTTGTTGAGAGAATCTACTACTGGTTGAGGACAACGATTATCCTTTACCCACTTCACCATGTATGCCATAATATCCTCTGGTTGGATATTGGCATATATCAAAAGTTCGATAAAGAAGTGGATAGCATCTGCATTCTCTTCATTAGCATTCTGTAAGTGATTGAGTATCTCCGTATACTCTATACAATCACCATGGGTTTGTACCAATTTTGAATGGTTGGCCTCGAATAAGTCCATTACATTTTCGAAGGACTCATAGCCTTCTGATAACTCCTCTATAACCCTTGCAGTAAAGTCCTTTAACAGGGTTTGAGAAGCCTTTGTATTGATGTCTACCGGATACTGTGGTAGCCCCTCTATGCCTATATACCTAGACAAGAGGTTCTTTTGCATTTGATATATCTCTTCTAGATACTTGTGTTCGGGAATAATTCCCGGTTCTTCCTTTATATCACGTGAATCCAAAGCGGGTATTTTTAGATTAAACATTGGTTAATTGTCCTTCGTATAGTTTCTTCGCATACATTAGGAAAGTACTTGTTACGTATTTCTCTAGCACTTATTCCTTTTACATGTAACTCTTTTATCTTTACCCTATCCATGGTTTTTACTTATTATCGTGAGCACCGAATCCCTTATCCCCTCGAGTTCCCCAATTCTTGGCTTTCTCGTCATACTCTTCATTGGTAATCTCTACCGGGTTTGAAAGTATAATTGGTACATGTATAAACTGCATTATCTTCTTGTTTTGGTTCAGAGGAATCCAAACCTCTTCGGGGGAACCGTTGTGAATACCGATGTGCATTTCACCAGTATATGGACTATCCACTATCTCGGCAGTGAATGATAAACCCTCTTTGGTTGCAATCCCGGATTTATTTGCTGCCATAAGCATGGACTCTTTTGGATTGATAAGTACCTTTATACCAGAAGGAATGAGAAGTCTTCCACCTGGTTTAATTACTACATGTACATCTTCAGTACCCAATCCTTTCAGTTTGAGGTAACCTTTACCAAGCATCTTCCGATTGATACCAGAAAAGTCATTTTCACCTTTCTCTCCAACCTTAAGAATATCTTGGTCAGATAACTGAGGGATGTAGAAATCCAACCCGGCATCCCCGTCATTTGCTCGGTTAGGGGATTTAACCTCTCGAATCTTTGTAAACTCTAATTGAACCATGTTATTTACTGTTAAATTTACGATATAAATCTCTTGCTTCCTTACGGGTTAACTCGAACTTACTCTGAAGCTTATCGAGTATTTCCTTCTTACCGAGTTTTTCTCTTACCAATTTACGGTAGTACTTTTTACAACCTTCCATATCTATGAGAGGTTCCAAATCCTTGAACTGAGTCTCTGCTTCCAACTCCTTACGGGTTTTACCCATAAGAGCTGTGAACTTAATGCAACAGAGTTCTGAATCCCCGCACATCTTACATTCCTTGGTTGAAAGGTCGTAATGCTTACCGAAGCAAGGGTCATTACCTGAACCTAATTTGGTGATGTCTATAGGTTCAAGAATATCCCCGGTCTCAAGTTCTTCCCTTACTTCATTAAGTTTGTCTTTCTTTTTCTTCGCCATATATTTGATAGTTTGATATCAAGTGATAGTTAATATGTATTTCAGTGTCATTGATGTAGAATAGTATATGTACTAACTTTCTGGTTCACCATTATACGTGCGTGCTCATTTAAAGCTTTAGCTTAAGTTAATACTTACTAAGTAAGTTAAGTATAAGTTTATATAGCTTTAGCTATATAAACCTCTATTAGTATTTAGTATAACTAAATACTAATAGAGTTATAAGTGTGTATATACGTGCGCATATATGCGTATTACCCTTCCACTCTGATTACCTTTAATTTTTCTTTCTGATAATACATTCGTCTATGGTTACCATGTCTCTTTAGATAATTACCGGGGAATTGAAGGTCGTCCAAATAAGCTTTCTTTTTGTTCATGTGAGTTCTTGCAAGTCGGCCCAATATCTGCAATGATTTTTCATTAGAATCCATTGAGGCTGTGTTCTGCAGATATTTCAATTCAGGGAAGTTTTGACCTCTAGAAATAATCGTAGTAGCGATTAGTATATCTATTTTCCCCTCTCTGAAAGCTTGTAGAATTTCATCTCGCCCTTTTGTCTTGTGATGGACATATTGTATATTGTATTGATTTCCGAGATGTTTAACGTAATACCTGTAAAGGTTTTCACAATGACCAATGAACTTACATACAATGAGTGCCGGCAATCTTTTTCGTCGGATGTTATACTTAGTACGAGACAAAGACAATCGCCAAGCTTTTACATTGTCAGATATCACTTCCTTATATTCGGTGGGATAATCTTCATCTTTGGTATACTTGTAATGGGCATATACCAACTTACAGATAATGGGAGTAGAGTACCCCTTATCAATCATCTCAGCCAGTTTCACCTGGTTTACTCTATCACCAATAAATGACATGATATTCATGTTGTGAACCAGCTTCTTCTTGAGCTCACTCATATAAAGGGTACCACTCAATCCCACTCGTACTCTTGAGTTATACAGATGTTGTATTACTGTCTTATAAGTTTTATTGTCAATCACGTCAGCCTCATCTATAAGTACCATGTCTATTTCCGAAAGGAACTTTTGATACCTGTTTATGTTGCCTGCCAGAGATTGAACCATACAAACGTTAAAGTTGCCCCACTCACTACATTTACTCCCCTGGATAAATGCTACCTTCTCTCCAGGTAGTAACTCTGGAATCTCCTTCTTGAATTGCTTGAATAAGTCTGCACTATTCAACAGCAAGACAGTCTTCAACCTCCTCTTGAATGCTTGATGCAATCCACAGAACACCAAAGTCTTTCCGAAGTTAACTGCCAAGTCGGATGCACAAATAAGGAAAGGAGTATTTCCAACCTTATTATACAGTATCTTTTCTAGAGCTTCCCTTTGTACTTCCCGTAATTCTTTATCCCCCATAACTGTTGGAATTACTGGTTTAATTCCTAACGGGAGTCTATTATCTATAATTTTTACCTTTTGACCCATCTTGAGGCATTCATTATAAACCTTATTCAAAAGGCCTATCTTGAATTGCCCATAATCCGAGATATACTTTACATACCCATCCCAATTCTTTGCCCTACTATACATCATTATATGCCAAGCATCCGGATGCTTAATCCGGAACATCTCATATAATTTATTTGTGAACTTAGCTGGGCCAGAAATTTCACAAACATTACAGTTCTTTATGGTGATAGTTATCATGAGTGTAGAGTTAATATGAAGAGATAGGCAAGGAATAAAATCCCCATTACAATAATACCTGACAGAATAACATAGAAAGCTATAGCTTCCCCATCAATCTTCTTTTTCATAAATTTATTTCTTAAAATCATCCCAGTTGGTGTTATCAACTTTGGGACGTGATACAATATTGAACTTGGCCATATAATTTATTACCCTTTGACGAGCCTTATCATTTGATAGGTCCTCTATCTTAGGTATACCATTACAGAACTCGAGTGCATAAAACTGAGCCTGTACAAATGTTTCATAGTCAATACCAATCTCATCTGCAAGATTCCTTGCTCTTACAAACCATACGTACTCTTGAGGATTCTTGTCATAGGTGTTATTGATACCTACTCTATCGAGAATCTCTTTAGTATAATGTTCATATACTTCCCGAGTGAATTTGGGATATTTATCTTCCTTCACTTCCTTTTCAGCCTCATATACATCCATAATCCAATTCACTCTCTGATGTAACCAATTAGCACAGAAGTTATAGTTCACCCTCTTTGCCTGAGACATTAGCTTAATACCAGTAGTTACAAACTCTATATATCCCTGACGAGGTTCGAATCCAAACTTTTGACAGAATTCATTTACAACAGGTACCAATTCTTTAACTGATGCCCATTGCGCATCAGTTTGCTTTATCTTGGTTACTCCTATATGTTTGAGCTGAACTCTAGTGGAATAGATGATATCTGCTAATAAGTTTGCATCCCCTATACTTCCAGAAGCTCTACGAATAGCCTGGGTTTGTACCTTTTTATTCTCCCCTACCACTGAACGATGGTCTAATGAGGATTGCCTTGCCTTATAGAAGAATTCATCGATGAACTTATCACCAAGAGACCTGCCCATCACTTCTTTGAATATCCGTGAAAAGGTAACCCTTGATATATGTATAGAAGGTTCTCTTTTTGCCATCACAATTTCAATTCTGATTTTATAGTTAAAAGTTCTTGATAAGTCTGATATGTCGTCTTTCGTACA
>OLXT01000032.1_pt1 | contig 94658 bp, 76 predicted proteins | sample 1673931 | NCBI WGS metagenome assembly OLXT01 (sample SAMEA103958134, study PRJEB25191) | human gut metagenome | reverse complement strand
TAGTAGTTGCAGGAACTACCCCAAATCCATACTTATTAAATCTTCTCATAAATTCATTCTTATCCTTAATTATATAATTAAATAGAAGTCTAAGATTTCTAAGCCCATTATTCTCACTAGTCCCCACATAAGGATTATTATTAATAAGTCTATCAATCTCATCAACACTCTTGAAGTTGGGAACTCCAGACTTACCTGCTCTTTGTTCAAACTCTATTAAGGGATGCAATTGGGAGTTAAACTCTGAAGGAATGGTTAGATATTTATATTTATTTCTAACACTTACTTCGTTATACTCTGGATGTTCTTTCATTATCCGTTTAACAAACTCATCTTCTGATACTATATTGTCCTTCATTAGAGCTTGTAGCCTAGGTCCTCCAGTCTTAGCGTACTGATGATACTCAGTTGGAGTCATATCTTTTAATAATGCTGCTTGCACAGTTTCTATTCCATGCTTAGCTTCATGACCCGGTACATGAGCAAAATCGTCCCTAAGTATCTCAAAGGCAATTCTATCGAAGTCTTTAGTAGTTAGTATTTCCTCACTAGGGACAGACCTAGAGAACTTTATTATATCATTATCCAAACCTACATCTCTCTTATTTCTGGGAAGTACAGTTAAGTTTCCATTGTTATATCTATCGACAAATCTCTTAGCTGCTTCGCCATACTTAGTCCCTAGTTCTGCATCTATACTAGCGATTCTCTGTTGCGTTTCAGGATTTAGTAGATATTCCACGAAATTCTGTATGTTCTTATTAATGTCTAAATCACCATTCATAGAAGTTCCTGTATCAATGAACTGGCTCTTCTCTAATGGCTTAGCTCCTTTCTTAAACACTCTACCATTCTTCAAATCATCTCTAAGACTAAAGATTACTTGGTTATTAGAATATCCATTATCATATACATTATTAAAGATTACCCCGTCAGCACTCATCTTATCAGCTGCTCGTTCTAATGCTGCTCTGTTGGGCACATCACCTACAGTAACTATTGGTCTCTCTAACTCTAAATCACCTTCTACTCTGTAAGGTCTCTTGGCAAATATTTCTCTAGCCTTAGCCGCTTTCTCTGCCTTACCTGGAACAGAGTGATTAGCTGCTGTTCTTGGATTGCCAAATTTACCTTGATACCATATACCAACTTCAGGAGCGCCTTCATGAATAGCATCCCACCTTTCTGGAAAGTATAATTTCGGGAGTCTAGCACTGTTCTTATCATGTACTACATGTATGGATTGTCTAGGTCCCCCAACCTACATTATTAGGTAATGGTTCAACTGAAGGAGTTCCTTTGTTTATAGTCTTACTGATTACTCTAGCTCTAGCCCATTTATTACCACCAACAGCCATATCTTTTACTGGCTTTAACTTAGGTCCAAAGTTACGCATTCCAAATCCACCTGCCAAATTACCTATGTTAAAGAAATCTGCAACTACCGGATTCATTCCTGTAGTCTTAGAAAGCATATCAGCCCAGTCTTTATATTTGTCATTACTAGCTACATTGGTAATCTTATTAACTGCTTCATTACCTGCATATCCACCTGCTACTGATAATGGTCCAAATATTGCACCTGTTAATAATGTACTAACATAAGGTGCGGCTTCTCTCCTTCCTCTATCTACAGCACCTGCTAGATTAATATTTCTAGGAGTAACTGTTACTTCTGGCAAAGTTACATTATTCATACCATTCTCATTAGTAACTGGCAATTATATTACCTCTCTTATCATAACCTCCCATATATTTAATAGGTTGTGCTGGATTCTGATATTTAATAATCATACCATTCTCACCTTTAGGAATACCATTATATACTCCAGTAAGTACTTTAGCATAATTAGTAGCTTCTGCATATCTTCTCTTACCTTTATTAGAACCAGTAAGCTTAGCTACAAACTTATTAATATCATCATTCTCATCAAAGTCATATAGTCTCTTTAAGAATTGTATCTTGTCTGCTGCATACTCATCCATAGAATTATAAGACCTAAACTTCTGCTTAATAGCTTCACCTTTAGCATTTTTATCATTACCAGTTACATAATCACCTTTCCATGAACTACCAGTAGTTAAATTGCCAAAGTTGTACTTACCTTGTGCAGACCTACCCCAACTAGATTCTAATGCGTCTTGTGCTAATAACATTCTAATTGCATTATCATTAGTAATACCAGCTCTCTTATAGGCATTAATAAGTTCTGTAGACCATTGCTTTCTGTTAGTATATGGACTCTTCCAAGTTGAGTTGGCAGTTTTAGTAACAGGTTTATCGGTAACAGGTTTACTAGCTACTGACTTATTAATTACTGGCTCTACTGTATGATTATTAGCTACTACATCAGTTTCATCAGTATCTCTTACTGGTACTACTAATGCAGTAGGTTTATCGTAAGTTGTATTATAATTATACTCACTAAATGGATTAATAGGATTAGTAATATCAGTGTAATCTATTGTAGGATTACTTACTGGATTATAACTAACAAATCTCATTCCTTGTTGAGCTTTCTTAATTCGCTTCTTATAGGTTGGACGACTTGATTTGATGAACTTCTTATGCATATTATCTCCCTCCTTACCTAGTATTTTATTAACCGGACTCTTCCCTGCGTATTCAGTAAACTCTGAAGTCTCTTTAAATTTTAGTGGTCTACCCTGAGGAACTACTGAACGCATTTCATATCTTCTATTATGGATTCCAGGATATAGCTGTTCATATCTGTCTCCATGACTAAAACTACGTTTAGATTCATTCTTACTGATAGGTTTGATATTCTTTATATCTTTATTAAAGAATGCTCTTCTAACTATAGGATTCTCATCAAAGATATATTTGGCTAGTAAGTTCCTGCCTTCTAGATTACCTCCACCTAATATAGCTGAACCAGTGTACTCTGCCGGCATAGTCTTTATATCCTGCATACTCACAGAAGCATTACCATTGGTACGTTTTGCAGCGTTATATGCAGCTACCTTTAATGGTAACTTCTCAACTTTAGATAGGAATGGGGCAATTCTATTAGCAGTAGCCATTACTATGTTAGAGGGAGTTCTAGCTTCCTTATTAAATATCCAATGATTCTTATTGATAGGATTCCAAGCTAAGTCAGCATCACCTTTAATAGATTTAGTTATTAACTTGTCCTTTCCAATCTTATATCCTTTAGCACCACCATACCAAGCTCCTGGATTAGTATAAATTCCAATTTCAGACGGAATGCCAGTCTTATTTTCTAACCAGTTACCCCAGCCCCCAGTAAGCTTATCCACAGTCATATTACCTAAAGCTCCTCCTACAACAGCGGCTGGAGTTGTTACTAATGCAGCGCCAGCTGCTGAAGGAAGTATAGTTCTTTCTATTCCAACTAGAGGATTAGTCTCGTTGGACATGGAAGCTTTGAATCTATCTCTAGCTCCTTTAATAGGATGCCAATAGTCTCTATTTCTTTCAGCAGCTGACCTGGTATCATTAGAAGGTTCTCCGCCTAAATCTACAATGGAATACTGTCTAGGTTTAGCTTTAATAGGTTCATGAATTTCTGGCCTAACTACTTTAGTATTATCGGACTCTATGGTATTTCCTTGTTGTAGTTTAGGTATTACTTTCATTATTTATTCGATTTATCGTTATTGGTGAATCTCTTCCATATTCCTGTTACTGAATCTATGCCAAGCAATCCCATACAACACAACAGGACTGTGTCTATCATTAATGGGGCTTGAATTACGTTTATTGCACAGTATATTAACACTCCCAAGCAGACAAACCACCCTACTACTCCGCAGAGTCTCTTAGATGATATGCCAGAGTGGGATGTGAATACTTGCTTTAAGAATGTTACAAACTTCATTATATAATTACATTTATAGAAATATTAGCTGTGTCACCTCCTATATATGCCTGATTTATTGGTATTTCAGTAGTTACCCCAGATTGGCATACTGCATTATTTGTTACACTATCTGCATCTACGGTCACCCTGTATGTACTGAAATATCCAGTGAACAATAATTTAGAGACATTAGTTAAATCAGTTGGTAAATTAAAGTGGAAGTTTCTGTCAAAGAAAGTTGCCCCTTGATAGTCTAGAGTTCCAGACCTAGGAATTGTTATAAACCCGTCTGGAACTCCATCTATGTAAACATCTGCTACAAAGTCATAGGATTTAGACGTAAGCCCAGAGTTAGTTATTGAAACATGTATATTGAAGTCATACTGGAATGTTGACAACTGTATATCCTCTTCCTTAACTAACTGATTATTAGCGTAATTATCGTTAGTTTCAAGTCCGAAGAACTCTACTCTATCTCTAGTGGCACACTTGGTTGGAGTATTTGTACCTCCACCAGCTAAATTAATTAAATATTGTTCTGTTGCAATTTTATTTGTCATTTTAAATACTTGCTATGTATTGTTTATACACATAACGGCAAGTATACCCTGTATTGGCAAATTCTGATTAGTTCCTATGAGAAGTCTATCTGTTTCATGACCAGAATAGTAATTCATATTCTTTACATTATTTAATATAAATGCTACGTAAGTATTACTTCCAATCACACTATTGCCAAACAAAGCTACATTTCTTATAACACCTGCTATAGGGTATACCACCATGGATGAAGCAGGAATATCTGGTGTAGCCGATGTGCTTTGACCATACATACTTATGATTGATATACCCATTGTAGTGTCTGTAGTAGTGTTATTAAAGAATATTAGGGTGCTGCCGCTTAGTGAACCGTTTAATAAATCTATAGCGTCAGCAATACCCCCCCCGACGGTAGGTTATCATTGAACTGTTGCTTAGTAATGCATCTATTGTTCGCAACTCCGTCTAAGCTCAAGCCTTCTGCTCTAGCTTCAGCTGCTGTTACTAATTCATTAGTACTTTCCATTATTCTTGATATTCTCTTAAATTACCAATTGTTACTTCAAATTCATCTGATTTCATGTAGGGTGATACATCTGCATCTTTAGCAGCTTCGTTCAAACAGAACATGTCTGAAGGAAACGATAGTGCCTTTACCCTTATTTGCTTAAGTAGTCTGGAGTGTTTGGCTTTAGACCAAACCCAGACGTCAAATATAAAATTTCTCATACTGCGATTAATGTACTTTAATTCTTAAATGTTAAGAATTACTAAGTGTAGAAGCAGTCCACTTTTGATTGGAGGCTTTGTTAAGGCTAAAGTGCTGTAAACCACCTTGACTTACATTTACGTATAATGTGAACATATTAGCTGTTGAAATTCCGACTATTGTCACACTAGTACATATTGGCATACGATTAGATACTCCATAATACAGTAACTGAAATGGGACCATGTCTGTCATATTAGACTTCACAATCTCCATTACAGCACTATCAGCACTGTTAACCTCTATACCACTACTTCTACCTGGATAAATCAAATCTTGTGTTGTTAAAACTAGGGTCTGAACCCCCCCCCATAGACTTGAGTGCGTCATTCACTTGTTTAGTGGTAGGGCATTTGTTGTCTTCATTTTGAATTAAAGCCATGATTGTTATTATTTAATAATTCTACGTTTAATTTGCACACCTCTCTTAGCTATTAGCATAGTATTACTTCTTTTGTTGTTAGCATTACTAGCGAAGGTATTATGCAGTTTAGCTATCTCGTCATCACTAAGGGTATTAAACCCTGAAGGTATTTTAGCTCCCTTAGTTCTCATCTCTTGAATATCTGTACCTTTTAATTGCCTGTTGGGGTCAATATAATAGTTACCATTTGCATCTTTCATGTTCACATTAGCTCCTCTAAATCCTTGTTGTTGAACATTAACGCTGTCTGGATTGTCTTTATTCTCCTTGGGATTAGGTCTTGCTACTGTTCCTTGCTGTGCCTTAATGATCCCTCTTTCTTTAGTTGATATTCTCATAATATCCACTTAAACCAGCCATAGCTAAACGTCTTCCTATTAAGCTCTGGATGTTCAGCTACATATCTAGCTTCTCTCTCAAATGATATGTTTCTATAAGCAGTATGGGCATTACCGTTAGCTATCAGCTTTATAAACCATTCTATTACATACCATAAATAGAAGAATATAACTCCCATCTCTAGAATCTGTTTCGTATGAGTCTTCTCATGTGTAACTGTAGCTTGACTCATTCTCTTTATATAATCCTCACTCCTAGTGAACATAATACCACAAATATTCATAAATGAATATCCTTTTACTGGAAGTAATGGGTTGATAAAGAATAGTAATCCCTTAGATTTGTCGTACTTAAATTTCATAGTTAATGCTTCCATTTAGCGGCATTTCTAGCGAAATTAGCTCTCTTCTTCTGTAACGGAGTCGCATTAGGATTGTTAAGTACAGACCTAGCATGTTCTTGAACACTCTGTCCAGCTTTCTTAGCTGATGCCGTAAATTTGCCGCGATTCTTCTTCTTAATATGAATCTTGCTTCCACTTTTATCTTTCCTTACTAACTTGTTACCACATCTAAACATAGGAACCTCTTCTAGGTCCGCATCATCGAGTAACTCTTTCAGAGCCTCATTAATTCTTGATAATTCCTCTGCGTTAAATTCCATAATTAAATTACATGTTAAATCACTTTTTTATTCACAAAGGTATTGCTAAATTTGCACATTATCAAACAAATCAGATGAATTAATGATTTAAGGTGTCAATGTAAATAAGTAATAAAGAAACTAAACTATTATCAATCTCTAACCTTTAAATCAATAGATTAATGTTATTGGGCAAACTAAAAGAGGTGTACAGGTGGATTGACAGTTGGAGTTCTGGTGTTAAGACGATAGTCATTATAATGCTTGCATTCTTGATGGTAGAGCTTCATTTCTCTTCACACACTAAAGCTATTTTAGAAGATTATAGACAGGCAGCTGTTACGGAGAAGGTATTAGCTGAGAAATATACAGAGATGATTACTCCACAAGTTAACGGGCACATAGAGCATATTCTTATGGAAGATAAGGATGCGTCGAATGTCTTGTTATTGAATTACCATAATACCTTACAAAGTACACATGGTTTATCATATCGCTATTTAACAGCTCTTACAGAGAAGAGAAGAGGGTATGAAACTAAGGCAACTATTAAGATATGGAAAGAGTTGGAGTATATTAACTACGGTGATGAGCTTGAAAGGATTAATGACAATCAATTCATCAGAATGGATACTATTGAGAACTATCGTAGAACGTTCCCTAATTTAGTAGCTTTATTAGAGGACTCTGGGGCAAAATCTGCTGCGATGTACCCGATAGTAGGTGTTGATGGACCAATAGGGTTAGTAGTAATTATCTATCCTAACGACAAGGAATACTATTTAGGATACTACAATTCTGTTATTGCTCCATGCATTCAGCCTTTATCTACATTACTAGATTATAACTCAATTAGGAAGAAATTTAAAATGGATTATGAAAGTAGACAAGAGGAACAAGGAAATATGTTACAACGATTCTTCCCATATGTATTGGAGTGAAATTGACAATACTATATACACTTCAGTAACAACAATGATACATGAGTTCTGTCAAAAGTTCGACAGTGATTTCTGGTCGCAGTACAAAGCATTACAGAAGCTATTAAGTGCTGAACAGTTTGCCATGGAGAAGAAGAGACTATTAGAAACTAAACGTTTTGATAAGAAGTACTTCTTAGACATGTATGATTTAAATGAGACGGAGTTTAATTCTGCACAACAGGATATACTGGATGAGTGGTCTAAAACTAATGCCGATTCCAAGGAAAGAGGTACAAAGATTCATAGTGATTTGGAGCATCAATATCTAGGTAAGAGTTCATGCCAAATGAGAAGTTACGGTTTAGGCGGAACTTTTGAAGTTAATACTAATGAATCTTTAGAGAAGAATAACTTAGACCTACTAAGCATAGAAAGAGGAGTCTTCCCTGAATATATGATATATAGAAGGTCGGACGACAATAAGTTTAGGTTGGCAGGTCAAATTGACTTACTTATTAAGGACGGAAATGACATTTACATTGTTGACTACAAGACTAATAAAAGTATTGACGAGAAATCTTATTTTGATACCAGGACTAAGAAGAGTCAAATGATGAAGTATCCTATGAATAATTTAATGGACTGTAATAAAGTACATTATACTTTACAACTATCTACCTATGCATGGATGCTTCAGAAATTAAATCCTGATTTTGTTATTAAGAAGTTATTGCTTATACATTATGACCATAATGGTAACGTTACAGAACATGAGTTAGATTACCTTAAAGATGATGTAGAACGTATGTGTAAGCATTGGAAGAAGCAGTGTATACTTGAGGAAATCAAGGAGAAGAGAAAGCCTATAGAGTTCTAATGAGCTAGTTCATAATCATAGAGTATCTTTCAAACTGGGATTTGAGATATTAAAAGTAAAGTATAATTAAAGCTCATTAGAAATCTATGGGAATTACTAATATTGTAAATGGACACTTAAATGAGTTACTAGGTAATAACGAAGAAATGGCTAGGGCTCGTATTAGAATATGTAAGAAGTGTCCTATTATGAAGGATTCATTTATAGGGTATGTATGCAGTAGTAAACTGTGGCTGAACCCTAAAACAGGAGATATATCAACAGAACGTAAAGATGGTTATAAACGTGGATGCGGGTGTAGACTTAATGCTAAAGTTAGAGATATTAAGTCTTCATGTCCAGCATGTAAATGGTAAATGATTTAAATTATGAGTAATAACGGAACAATGGATGTAATGTTTGGGGGTAAAGGATTAAGCTTTGCCGGTGCAGATGGATTTAAAGATTTAAAGAAAGAAGCTGCTGTGGAAGCACATAATAAAGCAGTAGATACTTACACTAAAGCACTTAATAAGAACATTAAAGATGAATTGGAGAAAGCGGAGGAAGTAACAGAGAAGATGAATAGTATGGAAATTATGCCTATTAATTCATACGTATTAGTTAGACCTTATGCTAAGAATCCGTATCAAAAGATAGAAGTGACTAAAGGCGGACTTATTATACCAGAATATAACGGAGCATTTAAGAATCCAGACACTGGAGAGAAAGATACAGAGTATCAACTTTCAGTTGTAGCTAATGTTATAGAAGTAAGTCCTTTGTGTAAGTTTATTAAACCGGGAGACGATATATATTATAGACGTTCTTCTGGAGTACCTGTTCCGTTCTTCAGACAAGGATTTGAAGTTGTAGCTGAACAGCAAGTACAGGTGGTTATTAATGAAGGTTTAAAAGAACGATTTAAAAGTATAGAATAATGGAAGAGAAAGTGTTTTATCAACCAGGAGATGTAGTAACATTAAGACAAGACATCCCATATAAACCTCAGATGATTGTAGTTAAGAAAGAGACGATGACGTTTAGACCATCTAAGGATGAGAAGAAAGATGAATATTTCAAGGGTATTAGATGTAGATGGTTCTCTACAAGAGGAGAGCTACAAGAAGCTATCTTTAATACTAAAGACTTAATTAAACTATAATGGCAACTAAGTTTCAACAAGGTGGGCAGGATGACCAAGAGTTGTTCTCTGCCTACCTTATTAAGTTATTTAAGCCTAAGTCTCAGCAGGAGTTTGAGGATACTATATCCAAACTCTCAGAGAGGGAAATTAATGAAATCTATAAACAATACAAGAGTATGGAGAATAATCAAACTATCATGGCTAAGATGGGAGCCAAAATTAACTACATTAGCAGACTACAAGGTAAGTGTCCGGAAGGTTATGAGGTAGAGAGATTCATGGCTGGAGGATGTGTTAAGTGTAGAAGGAAAGCAATGGCTGAAGGCAGTAAAGCTATGGATGTATTCAAAGATAAATGTGGAGGTAAAGCCAAGAGACGTATTAAGAAGAACGAGAATGGTGATAAAATAGCAGTTAACAAGACTGATACCGTACACACTAGCAAGGGAATATATAATGTTAGTAACAAGAAGCTCCCTTATAAGAAGATGTCCAAAGCAGATTACAAAGGACTACCTTTAAAAGACAAAATGAAAGTTGATATGAAAGACCAGGCCAACGGCAGAGGTGCTAGCGGAGCAGGTGCAACTAGAGGTAGTAATATAGGTAAAAAGTTAAGCGGTGGCACTATTACTTCGTTCAAGTGCGGAGGAATGACTAAGAAGAGAATTAAGAAGAATATGGGTGGAACTGTTAGCAATAAATAGAGTATTCCTAGTAAAGCTAGCGGTGATGCTATTAAACACATTAAAGGCGGACCAGGCTCGGCAGATAGCACTAGAGAAATGAAATTTAATGGGTTTCAGAGGAAAGCACTAGCTGGTAAGCCTTATAAAAGCAAATAAATATGAAAGTATTCCTATTTGATAATGGTACTAATTCGGTGATTGTGAATGAGCCAGAGGTTCTTCTTATTAAGGAGTTCGCAGCTCTATGGACTAATGAAAGGAATAAGACCAAAGAAGACCCTACGGGAGTTTGCAAATCAAGAGCTTATAGAGAGCTTGTTTACATATGGCTAATGTTAGATTGGGCATCTCCATACTCTGATTATACAGAACAGGAAAGGCATCAAGCATGTCTTCAGGATGCTAATTTAAGTGAAGAGGAATGGGCAGACCCAATCTTCAGAGCCGCATGTAGGAAGTACAGAGATATTCAAAACGAATCTAGAGCACTTAAACTCATTAAGTCTGCTCAAAGTGTAGTCGATAGAATTACTGATTACTTTGACACCATAGATTTATCTGAAAGAGACCCAGTTAATAATAAACCTGTTTGGAAAGTGGCTGATGTAATGAAAGAAATGCAGTCAGTTTCTAAGGTTATAGAAGAACTTAAAACTCTTGAGTATATGTACAAGAAAGAGCAAGAGGAAGAGACTGGAGTTAGAGGTGAAAGTGAAATAGGTTTTAACGACAGATAATTATGGCTGGACGTGGTAGACCTAAGAAGAAAGTCGAAGTTCCAGAAACAGTTCAAGAGTTAATACAAAGAGTAGAACCAGAATTGATAGAGGCTATTCCATACGTAGACCCTATTATAGAAGATAAATCAGTTAGTACGTCTAACATTGTATGGGATGTAACATTAGATACTGAGATTAAGCATTTCGACCCTACTCTATCTTATGAGCTGACTGGATATCGACCAGTGGATGAAGAAAGAGGATTAGATTTTAATCCAGAGTGGTTCACTGAAGCTAGACAGATTAAATTAAGAGACGGTAAATACTGTGCCTATCCTAAAGGAACTAAGAAGTATAATGACTTCTGGACTGAAGAACATAGAAGATGTAATCAAGGATATGAATCACATGGGTATAGAATCACAGGTGATAATTACTTCTTCCTTAATTATTATAGACTAAAGAACACCGATGTGTCTCAAGCTGGTACCGGTCGTGAAACTACATTCCCTTCATTCTTTAGTAAGCAGTATGAGTACTTCCATTACATAGAAATGTGTGAGAAGTTGAAGAAGGATGTGTGCGCCCTTAAAGCTCGTGGAGTCGGTTGACACAATAAACTAAAGCCGACTATAAATTCCGCAAAATCGGTGAAGACTAACGTGATTAATCACTTATTAAATTTAATATTATGACTAAGAAGGAACAATTAAAATTTATTGAGGATAACTATCCCTTATACAACAATCATATATCTAACAGAAGAATAAGACATACATTCTTCGATACAATCGAAACTGAACTACAAGCCTATCTGCTTGGATTTTATGCCGCTGATGGCAGTATTGATGAGAAACGCAAAACCTTAAGAGTTCATTTGCAGTCTGGAGATTCTGAAATAGTGTACTTATTTAAAGATAGTATAAGTCCAGACGCTAGAACGTTTACCGTAGCACCACATATTGTAACTGGAAGAAACGGTATGAAAGTAAATGCCCATGCATCATTTGGAGTTGACATTACTAGTTCCAAATTATGTAATGCCTTAGTAGACTTAGGGATAGGATATAATAAAAGCGTAGCAGAACTCAAAATTCCAAGCATTCCTGAGGACCTTGTGAAACATTTCATCAGAGGTTATTTTGATGGAGATGGGTGTATTACTGGATGGTTAGCTACAGAGAAGGGTAAAGCTGACAGAGTTAGATATAAGTTTGATATATGTAGTAAAACAATTACTATGTTGTCTGATATACAGAAGGTTCTTTCTAAGAATGATATTAATGTAAATATTAATTATCTTAAACGTGATGATATGTATAGGATATCTACTTCATCTAAAAGCGAAGTGAGTAAACTATATCATTATCTATATGATGATGCTAATTTCTATTTATCAAGAAAGTTTAATAAGTTTAGTTACTATGTTAATACCGAGGTAAGTCAGCTCATCGCTGACCACCGTAACGCGCAGGAGGTGAACGTTAATGAGAGTAATAATCCTCCCACGAGTGCGGAACATTCTGTAAAAGAATGAATATGTGCGCTGACCTTATAGGAAACTATAAGAAGTATAGGATAAAAAGCCTATACGATAACAAAGTGTTTAGTGAAATTGCAGCATCTTTAGGAGTTAGGTTATATACAACTGTTAGAGGTTCACATACAGTATATGTAGCATTTACCGAGAAATTCGTTAGTGACGTGCTTCGTAAATGCTGGGAACAGCTTGAATATTTAAATGCTGATACAGAAGGTGGTATGAGACATCTAAGACAGAAGTATAATTCTGATATGCATAAGAGAGCTTCTCTTCTTACTAAAGACAGAGAAGAATTTGGATTCATGTCAGACATTATTGGCTTCGTAGTAGATGTTCCTCGTAAGCTACGTGGAGACCGTGTGGATAGATTGTTCTTTGAAGAATCTGGTTCTAATCCAATCCTAGTAAAGACTTACTTACAGAGTACAGCTCTTGTAGAAATTCTAGGTAATAAGTTTGGAACTAGATTTGTATGGGGAACAGGTGGAGACCAGGGACCTGCACTTGACGGACTTAGTAAGATGTTTTATAATCCAGCTGGTTATAATTTCTTACCTTATAAACACAATCATACTAAAGACGGTTCTTACGCTTTTACTTCATTCTTCATACCTGCCTATACATTTGTAGCAGCAAATGGATATGTAGACGATAGAGGAGTTACTAATACTGCGAAGGCTAAGAAGTTCTATTTAGACCAAAGAGAAGCTCTACTAGCTAACCCGAAGGAGCATTTAATTGCATGTGCAGAGTTCTGTTTTACTCCTGACGATGCCTTGGCTCTAGAAGGAGATAACCAGTTTAATACTGTATTGTTAAGTGAGCAACTTGCTAATATCAAACTACATAAACTGGGACCACATATTGATGTAGGTCAGTTAGAGTATAATTTTACTAACAACCAGCACACAGAGGAAGCAATTGATAGTGTAAGATTTGTTAGTAACCCCAAAGGTAAAGTTAAGATACTTGAACATCCGATTAAAGGAGAGCATGGAGCTGTGCCTAGAAATTTATACGTTGCTGGTATTGACGGTATTGATATGGGTGGTGAAGACACTTCTGATAAGACTCAAGACCCTTCTGATTTCTGTGTAGTAGTTAAAAAGAGAGCTTATGGGTTAGATGAACCTAAAATAGTGTGCTATTATAGGGACAGACCTAAGACTTTACGTGAAGCACATATGACATGTCTTAAGATATTGCAGTATTACGATTGCCAAGCAGTTCTTGAATCTACTAGAATGTCTACTCTGCAATTCTTTAGAGAGAAACATAAAGAGAATAGACATTTGATGAGAAGACCTAGAGCTACTCAATCTGACATACAAGGAGGTCGTAGTAAACAATTCGGAGCTCCTGCTACTGAAGTAGTAATTAGGCATCAATTAGATTTAATAGCTCAACATATAGAAGATTATTGTCATAATATATGGTTTGAAGAAATTCTAGAAGAAGCAATTAAATACAGTTATGAGAATAAACGTAAGTTTGATATTATAGCTGCATGGGGTATGTGCGAACTAGGAGACGAGGAATTAATGGGGGTAGTTCCTAAAGAAATGGACAGTCCTAATAACAAACTAAGACCTTTCGGTTATTGGGTTGACGAAAGAGGAATTAGACATAAAGGAGTTATTCCAGAGAAGCAACAGATAGTACCTAAGTTTAATTTATGGCCTACACAATACGATGACCCTACAAGAATTAGAAGTAGCAATCAGAGATTTATTCAAACAGATTTATCATAAAGAATATGTGGCTAAATTAAAGCTAGAAGAGCTACAAACTGCCGAGGGGACACATAGAGGTTATAAGTTAACACTTGGCATGAATAATATAGACAAGCCACTTATTATATCGTTTGAAGGTGGTGAAGTAGCATATCTTAAATTTCTTAGACAGGAATTAAGAGATAGAAGATTAGGCGACACACATTATTTCCTAGGATATAAACAATATAACGGATTAGAGAGTTGTAATGAGTGCACAGAACAGGAGTGATGAGTACTTAATGGAGCATATTGATAAGGCAGTATCAGAATTAGTATTTCCTAAGTACAAATTACAGAAAGCATATAATTATTATAATGGATATAGAGATGCCGAACAATATAGGTATCTAGAAGAGAATTTTGGAATAGGTAATCCTACTTCTATAGAATTTACTCCTCTTATCAGGAAGCATGTTGATGCTTTACTTGGAGAATACCTAGGTACTCCATTACTGCCTAAAGTGTCATGCAAGGATAAAGAAACTATATCTAAGATATCTAGAGATAAGGAATTACAAATTAATAAGGAAGTATATCAATACTTACAACAACATCTTAACAATCAGATACTAGCGTTCTTAGGAGGACAAGAAGTAACTGATAAGGCTGTAGAGGCTCAACTTAATAAGTTAGTAGAAGATATTAATAACAGCTTTGTTAGCGAGTATGAAATAGCTGCACAGAATGTTGTGGAATATATAATTCAATCTAGAGATATTAACTTACTTACTAAATTGAAGAACCTGTTACTTGACTTACTAGTAACTGGCATGAGCTTTTACCAGGTTCATCCTAGTAGGAAGAGAACTAATATAGAAATAGAGGTATTAGACCCACGTAATGTATTCGTTGATAGAAATCCAGAATCTGTATATGTTAGAGATAGCTACAGAGTAGTTATTAGACGTTGGTTAACTAAGCAACAAATACTTAATAAATATGGTCCTCAACTAGATACAAGTAGCATCAATGAATTAGAGGAGATGTTTGAGGGATATTACGATAGTAGTTATATATATGTACGCGCCATGAGCAATCAAGCTACTGGGGCTCCTATTACAGACGGACTCGAGGCGGGTAAAGAAGTAATACCTGGATTCCCTACCGACTACTATGAGACTTACAATTATAAGTTAATACCTGTGTTTGAAGTTGAGTGGATTGATGTTGATAAAGAAGGAGAAGATTATGTAGAGAATAGATATGAAGGAGTTAAAATCGGAGAATCTATTTACATTCTTACTGGTAAATCTCTTGATGTAGTTAGAACTAAAGATAATCCTACACACTGTGGATTGTCAGTTAATGGTTTGTTCTTTGTAAACAGAAGTAACGAACCATATTCACTTGTGCTTGCATGTTCACACCTTCAAGACAAGTATGATTTGATTACTTTCTTTAGGGACAATGTAATTGCTAATAGTGGTACTAGTGGAGACTGGATTGACTTTAGTATGCTACCTATGGCTCTTGGTGATGATTTGACTGAAAGATTGCAGAAATTCATTGCCTATAAGAAGACTGGTGTGGCTCCTATTGATACTTCACAAGAAGGTAGGGCATTTAATAACAATACTTCTTTTGCTGGATTCAATGACTTGTTAAAAGCTGATACTATTCAGGCATTTAATATGGCGTTGCAGATGTTAGAAGAGCAGACATCATCTATTACTGGAGTGTTTAGAGAGAGATTAAATGGAATAGAAACTAGGGATGCTGTTAGTAATGTTAAGGCAGGTATGAGAAACTCTTATATCATTACTAAATCTTACTATCAACAAATGGATACTTTGGCAGAGGATATTCTGATTGATTCTCTTAATTGTGCTAAGAAGGTATGGAAACATAAACCACTTACTGGAACTTTAGTGCTAGGTGACAAACTACAGAAAGTATTCACTGCTCTCCCTGAACATTTTACTTTTACTGACTATGATATTCATGTAATAGCTAGTAGTAGAATTATGGAGGAAATGCAGAACATGCAACAGTTAATGATTGAATTCATTAAGAGTGGTCAACTAGACCCAGACATAGCTATGGAGTGCATGACTGCCAGAAGTATGACTGAACTCAAATCTAAATTGTCTAAAGCATTTCAAAAGAGAAGAGAAGAAACTCAGAACACTGCGCAGATGCAACAACAGAACGAAGAGCTACAGAAGCAACTTCAAAAGGCGGAACAAGAGAAAGAGCAGCTTAATAATAAAATTGCATCTCTTAATGAAGCTAAGATTGCTATTGAAAGACAAAAGGTTGAATATGACTATGAGATTGGTCTTATTAAGGCTAATGCTGATAGAGATTATAAGCAGAGTACTTCTGATAATGACACCAAAAGAACAGATATTGAGATAGCCCAATTGTACGATGGGAATCAGCAGAATAACGAAGTGAAGAACGTATAATGGAATTAAAAATTAAAGTTTGCACTAACGATAGCTGTAAGGTAATCATACTTGACGATACTGGTACGGGAGAGAATGGCTATTTGCCTGAATCTTCTTCAGTTATCGTCAAGAACAGATTCAAGTACTCTGACACTGTATCTATTGATGTCTTACAACATAATAAGGCAGATGGGCCTGAAATACAACTTCCTGTTTACACTTTACATGATGACGGTAATAAGTCAGTAACTATGCCAGTAGGGTTTGATGGGTGGTTTAATGTATATCATATAGTTCTGCCGACTAAAGATTGGTTTGATAGAGAGATGGGTAAAACAGCTGGTTCAGCTGTAACTATGTATGCCACTGTGTACTATTCGGACGGCATCTACATCTATAAGTATTTTAATGGCACATCTACGACCGTAACTGTAGATGAGATAGTAGAGAGGAACGTAGAAGATACTACAATTTCTAGGACATATAATAATTACGTGTCTATTTGTTTTCTTAAGAAATGTTATATATCTTTGTGCCAGCAAATATTTAATAGCAGAGGCTTCAGTAAATGTTGGAGTAAGAATGCTGTAGCGGCCGAATTATCCTACAAGAGAGATTTAGTCTGGATGACTATTAATGTAATCAAATATATGGTTCAATCTAATCAGTTAGCTGAAGCTGAACGAATCATAGAACAAATAGGAGGTTGTAATGGCTTGTGTAAATCAGAATACAGCAAATGGCCAGAGCAAGGCTGTGGATGCTCTCAAAGATAAGGTGATTTGTGAATACAAAGAACTGCTTAAGTATTTAGAACGGGGGCATAGATATGACTACCAACTAATTCTCGAAGAGATAAGTCTCATCGAATTGCTAGAAGAGAATGAAGTTAATAGGTCTGAATTTGTAGAACAATTTTATCTTAATAATAAATGGCAGATAACTCTATTTTAACACCAGGTGGTTCTGGAAATGAATGTATCAATCCTGTTAACGAACAAATTGATACTTCACAATTTCTGAAAGTAGATTACCGCTTAGGGGAGTTTGAGAGTGAGTCAGATAAACAAATTGCTAGAATTAATCTTGGAGCTGCTGGCATTAATGATGTCTATGATAAGACTTCAGCAGATTTAAAGACATTAGAGGCAGTTAAGACCTCAATGGATACTCACCTAGCTACTGAAGACCCACATAATATAATTCCTACTATAGAAAGTAAACTGGAGGGTTTTGTTAAAGAGGATGGAACCACACCATTCTTAGCACCTCAAACAGGTGTTGACCCGTTGACAGACTTTCATTTAACAACCAAGAGATTCGTGACTGCTTTAATGGACAGTCATTTAGCTAAAACAGACCCACATAATATAATTCCTCTTGTAGAGGAAATACTTAAAGTATATGTAACTACTGACCAGATTTATAGGAAAGTAGAGCTATATACTAGAGAACAAGTTGATGACTTAATCAAGAATTTCGTTAGACGTGACGGAACTACTGCATTTTTAAAACCACAGTTAGGAGTTACTCCAGTAGCTGATGGACATCTATCTACTAAGAAATATGTAGATGATGTAATGTTTAAACATTTAGTTGATGCAGACCCTCACGGATTTGTAACGTTACTTAATCAGAGACTAAACAACTATTTCAGGAAGACTGAAACTTACTCTAGAGCAGAGACTTATTCAAGAGCTCAAATTGATGCAATTATTAATCAACTAGTAATTGACGCTGCTAGAGGAGCTATCGAGGAACATATTAATCAGTATGACCCTCATGGAACTCTTAAAGAAATCTATAGTAAGCATTATGTACCTCGTGATGGTTCAGTTCCGTTTACTGCCCCACAGAAGGGAGTAGATGCTGTAGAAGATGACGAATTAGTAACTAAGAGACAGCTGGATGCTTCTATTGTAGAAGAGCCTGTTTGGATTACTAGTGGACCAGTTCAGACTACAGTAGGCTTCGTTGAAGATGAAACTGACCCAGGAGAGAAATTGAATCTTCAAGAGGTTATGGATGCAATCTTCTACGGTAAATCTGTAGATGTTAAAGCTCCTGCGTATGCTTTACTGGGTTCTATAGTAGACGTTGAACTATTCGTTAGAGGTTCTACTGGAGTGATATCTTATGCTGAATTATGGCAGAACGATGAGCTTATTGGAACATATACTAAGGATGATTTCGAACTAGGACAGTTGACTGTAAAGAGTTTACCTATTAACGAAGAAACTACTTTTACGTTTAAAGTATTCTATCCTAATGGTACGTATCTGGAAGCTAGTTGTACTACTAAAGTAGCATATGATATATTTGTAGGAATCTTACCTAAATGGTATGCAGCCTCTAATGTTAATTATGATTACTTACTTCAGCTAGTTCAATCAGACTCAGAGAACAATAGCATTGACAGTTCTGGTGACTTAGTATCAGAAATCAAACACAAATATAATTTCTCAAGTCCTAAAGAGCTTAAGCAAATATTTGTAGCAATGCCTAAGGAATATCCAGACTTAGTTCAAATGACAACGCCTTCTCAACAGTTTGGTCTTGAATCGTTTGACATTATTAGCGATATCCCATTTGAAATTCCTGGATTGTCAAATAGTAAAATATATAAGATATATGTATTCAAGGAGTCTCTAGTAACTCTCAACTTGGAGGTAACATTTAAGTTTGACCCAGCTAACATTTAATAAGTATGAGAGCATATAGTGAAATTATAGCAAGTTTTAGAAGAGGTGGTCCGTTCCCTATAGAAGCTGACTATATCTTCGAAACTGAAGCGAAACTGAAAGAATTTTATTCATCTCCTGAAGAGAATGCTATTTTACACAAGGGATTGTTAAAGGTAGTTGAAAATGACGGAGATGGTAATCAAGCACTATATTGGGTCACTAGAAAGGAGACTAACGATGAGTTAGAGTTTACTAAACTTATTACTTCTAAGAGTGATGAAACTATAGCTGACTTGATAACTAGATTAGAGCAGGAAATTAAAGATAGAAAGACAGCAGACGATGCTATCTGGGGAAGTGTTGACCATACTAGTGTACCAGAGGACTTAAACAGTCTGAAGGACATTGCAGAGGAAATTACTAAAATTAGAGAGCATCTAGGTAATCTAGACAGCACTGATGAGGGATTACAGAGTAATATTGATAAGGTGCAAGCCGAACTCGATAAGACACAAGAAGGAGTAGGTTTGGGAGAAGACGGAGCTTATGTTCCTGATACTGAAACTACTTACCTTAAAGACTCTACATCTGTAATGGATTCTCTGCGCAAGCTAGACGAATTAGTGAATCATGCTATTCACTTTAACTGGGTTACACTAGAAGATACTCCAAGCATTGAGTTAGATATTGATAGACAGATTACTGGAACTACAATATCTGGTAATGTTAAGGTATCTACTGATAGTGGTAACGGAATTACCATAAAGAATGACGGTCTATTCTATAAACTAACTACTGAATATTTAGACGGACTCTTAACTATTAAGGTTAACGATAATGTTATAGGACAACATCAAATTGGTTTGTCAGCTATCGTAGAGGACGCTAAGTATGACCCAGATACGGAAGAGCTAGTTATAGTATTTAAACTTCTAACTGGTGATAAGCAAGTAGTTAGGATTCCAGTTGGAACTCTTATTAGAGAATGGGAAGTTGATAACTCTATTCCTGATAAGGTAGTAGAATTGGAGAAAGTGTTATCATTAGGAACTGGCGCTGATAAGCTTTCTGCTGACGTTAGGTTGCATACAGCTAAAGATAACATCTTAGTAAAGGAAGGAAATGCTCTGTATGTTAAAGGTACTTCCGATAACATCACACATGATTCTAAAGCCTTAGATGTTGTTATTAGTGAATTACAAAGTGATATTGATAGCCACCTTAAAGATTTCAACAATCCACATAGAGTCACTCCAGCACAGATTGGAGCCATTTCTTTGCCCGAAGTTGAAATTCTACTAAAGTCTAAAGCAGATTTAGTAAGTGGAAAGGTTCCTAAAGAGCAACTTCCAGATGATATTAGTGGTGTTACTTGGATTGATGTAGAAGATAATGAAGAAGCAATATCCTAATAGACCAGCTAATATGAGCCAGTTGGACTACCTTTGGACAACATATGGCCCATATACAGTATCTGACTCACTAGACGTCGAGGACTCTATTCCTTCTTCTAAAGCCATTAAGGATGCTATAGCTACTCAAGTAACAAGTATAGTTGAACTTGATACTAAAGAAGAAGGAGATAAAATTAGAGTCATAGGTAAAGGAGGAAGTGGTGAAGAGATTTCGTCAATCCTTCTTGATAAAGATACTAAGATTGTCTCATTTGAGAGATATTTAATAACACAAGAGGATATAGATAACGGATTCGGCAATGCACTGAATGAGGAATGGTTGGTTCTTATCACCTCTAACGGAGATAGATTTGAAGTATCTCTGGAAGACTTTATAGCGAAGGGACAAATAACTAATACCATTATCACTCAAACTAAAGACGGTAAAATAGCATCAGAGCTAAAGATTAATAATCCTATCACTAATAAGTCTGTAGATTTAAAGACTTCAGAATCTGGAGTGTATGCAGACTTAGTGATAGACACTGATGCTGATTCTAATGTAGTTATTACTAAAGGTGATAAAGGAGTTGTTTGTAAGTTTAGCTGGGAAGGTACTGAATCACCAGTAAGAATACAGGCAGTAGATACTTATGATGAGTATTTATTATTAACTGTAAACCCTACTACTATTTATTTCATTAAGGATATTAAATCAATATACTTAAATGGAGTTAAATATGCATCTGAAGGCGGAGGCGGATTAGATCCTTCACTTTACTACACTAAATCTGAAACTGATGCAATTATATCCAATATAGAAACTGACTTGGACAACAAGGTTAGTTTAACTGATGGCAATATAGTATTAGAAGAAGGTAAGGGTATTGTAATAAACAGTGTAGGTGGCACAAAGAACCTTATTACATCTAACGTGTATGGAGGAATTGAATTAGGTAATACTAATGCTTCCTTAGAAATACATAGTAATACCAGGCCAGCAGTTGTAGTAGGAGAATCAGCTGATGAACTAGCATTAATGTCAGATGTAACTCCATATGTATGGAATGATGTAGTGACTGCTAAAGCCGCAAGACTTGCTGATTTACCAGAGAGTTATCCTGTAGGCACTTTAACAGTTAAACATGCTGGAGGAGAGATTACATACGACGGTTCTGAAGACGTATCTGTAGACCTAACACATATACAACAAGCAATTAGCGAATTAAAAGATGAGTTAGAGTATAAACTATCTACTAAGCAAGATAAACTTGTAAGTGGAACTAACATTAAGAGAATTAATGGTCAGTCTATACTCGGTAATGGAGATATACTTATATCTTCTGATTTTACTGCTATTAGATATAAGGGGTCAGTAGCTACCTATGCAGATTTACCTTCTGCTCCAGAAGTGGGTGATATTTACAACGTTATTCTTAATGGTGCTAATTATGCATGGAATGGAGAAGTTTGGGAAACATATGGAACTATAACTCCTGTAGGAGTAGATTTGTATAAAGAAGCCAGTGGTGAAATAACTGGCGGGGAGGTGAGATTCAGTGATAACACTGTACTCCCTATTAACATATTTATTAAATAACATCATTAAATTTTATGGCACAATTAAAATTTTACAGAGGGTTAAAAGCCAATTATGTAGCTGAAACTACTCACAAGGATGGGATTTACTTCGCTACTGACACTAACGAAATCCTGATGAATGGTAAGGCTTATACTGGTGCTCTCGCTGCTGGTAAAGTCGTTACTAATGTTGCTCTGTCTACCGATAAAACCAAACTGATTGTTACTTATTCGGACACTACTACAACTGAAATTGAAGTAGGTAGCGGTAAGTATACATCAGCTATTGATGACAAGAATTTGGCTATGCCTAATGCTGTCGGTGGTATCGCTAAAGGAACTAAAGTTAGTGCTCTAGAAGGACAGACTTATGATTATATGTGGGATGAACTTCTGTTCCCTACTATTAATCCTACATTTACTGCTCCTACAGCAAGCATCTCACTTAAGAGTTATACTTCTCCACAAGAAGTAGGTGCTGCTGGACCTACAGCTGCTAACTTCAACACTGCTCTTAACAAAGGAGCTATTACTCTTAACGGAGTAAAACAGAACGATAGATCTGGTGCTCTGAATGAAGGTAGTTCATTCATCTATGTAAATGGTCAAGAATCTAACACTACTCTGCCAACTACAGTAGCATTAGGAAATACTACTTACAACTATAAGGCAGCCTATTTAACTGGACCTCAACCTAAAGATAATAAAGGTAATAATTATAGTACTCCGCTCTCAGCTGGTTCAGTTGCATCTAGTGCAGTAACAGTTAATGGTACTTATCCATGGTATGCTTCTACTAGTGCAGCTACTTCTGACAACCCAGTTGTTAAACAAGCTCTTATTGCTTGGAATACTTCTACTGGAGCTATGACTACTCCTAGATTTGAATTACAACCTTCAGGAACTCTTCCTCAAGTGTTCAAATTGCCTAGAACTATCACTCAACTTCAAATGTTGAACACAGTTTCTAATCAAATGGAAACCATTGGACTTAGTGAATATACTAAGACAGAAGAAGAGATTACTATCGGAACTACACCAGTAACTTATTCAGTTTATACTTATAATGGTTCTAATAGAGGTTCAGTAACTTTAATCGCTAAATTCTAATTGATATATGGCAAGAAATAAAGGTACATTCCAATTTGCAGCCAACTTTGAGGTTAAACTTCAAGGTGCTTTAGACCCAAGAATCTTAGTAGACAATAAGTCTGAACTTATTAATAAAGAAACTTGGCCGTATGATGGTGATACTATCTACGTATATAATGGATTGCTAGTAGCTGTAGCTGCTGATAAAGCAATCTATATGCTGGTTGATAAAGATAAAATCCTAGAAGCAGACTACTCCGGATGGAAACAGATGGACGTTGCAGCTGCTCAAACTGTAGAGATTATTGATAATTTAAGTTCTAGTTCTACAACTGCTGCACTGTCAGCTAATCAAGGTCGTGTATTAGGACAAAGAGTAACTACTCTTGAAGGCAAACTTAGTTCTGTATATTCATACAAAGGTTCCAAAGCCACTTACGCAGAATTGCCTAGTGATGCAGCAGCAGGTGATGTATGGAATGTAGAGGAAGCTCATGACAATCATCCAGCTGGTACTAACTGGGCATGGACTGGTACAGCATGGGATGCTCTTGGTGGAGCTATTGATTTGTCTGCTTACTACAATAAGACCCAAGCTGACGCTGCTATTAAAGCTGCTGTAGATGCAGAGAAGGCTCTTAGAGAAGCTACTGACACTGCATTAGATGGCAAGATTACTACTAACACTCAAGCTATCGCTAAAATCAATGGTGATGCTAGTACAGATGGTTCTATTGCTAATGCTATTAAGCAGGCTAAGGACTATGCAGATACTAAAACTGGAGATATCAGCACTGAATTAGCTAATAAAGTTGATAAAGTAGAGGGAAGCTCTTTGATTCCTAATACTAAGTTGACTCTTATTGACACTAACGCTTCAGATATTGATGCTCTAGAAGTTAGAGTTGCTGCTAACGAGGCTAAACTTGTTGGAATCACTACTACTGTAGTTTCAACAATTAACACAGCCATTGATGCAGCTATGGCTTGGCACGAAGTAACTGAATAATAACTATAATACACAACGATGACTAAAATGTTTGTTCATGTAGCTAAAAAGGCTACGTTTACTGCGGAATTACAAGAGCAGTACGACAATTCCATTGTCTTTATTAAAGACACACAAGAGATTTATACTCATGGACAGTTCTATGCAATTCCTGAAGCATATAAGAACAAAATTACTTCGTTAGAGTCAGCAGTGGCAGCTTTACAGGCTGCCAAGGCTTTCTCTAAAGTATCAGACGGAAATAACATTGCAGAAGCTCCAAACCATGATGGAACATTAAAGTTCAATGCAGGAGCTAACGTTGCTGTTGCTGTAAGTGCTGGCGGAGTAACTATTAGTGCAACAGATACTAAATATACTAGTGGTACTGGTATTACAGTTAGTGGAACTACTATTAATCATAGTAATTCAATCACTGCCGGAACTGCTAGTGGAGATGCTAATAAGACTTTGACATTTGGTGGCACATTTACTATTCCTAGCATTACTTATGATGCGCAGGGACATATTAAGTCTAAAACTGTCACTACAATGACAATGCCAGCAGCTCCTACCTTTACTAACTGGCAAGCTAAGAATATTGTTGGTGCTTCAGCTACAGCTACAGCTAATGCTGTAACTACTAATGCGACTACATTCTTGAACTTAATTGAGAATGGCGCTGTAAGAAGCTCACATCAAATCACTGGTACTGGTAAAGTAACAGTTACAGCTGATGCTACTGGTAAAGTAACTATTAATGGTGCTGCAACTACTGCTGCTTCTGGTTCTGCTAACGGTACAATTGCTATTGATGGCAAAGATGTAGCTGTTAAGGGTCTTGGCTCTGCTGCTTATACAGCTTCATCTGCATATGCAACTGCTGCTCAAGGTACTAAGGCAGATAACGCTGTTCCTAATACTAGAACTGTAAATGGACATGCACTTAGTGCTAATGTTACTGTTACTAAAGCTGATGTAGGTTTAGGTAACGTAACTAATGAGTCTAAGGCTACGATGTTTACTAATGCAGCTCTTACTGGAACTCCAACTGCTCCAACTGCTGCTGGTGGTACTAGTAGCACTCAAATTGCAACAACTGCATTCGTAATCAACGAGATTGGAAGCAAGATTTCTGCTGCTCAAGCACTTAGATTTAAAGGTACTATTGGTACTGACGGAGATGTTACTGAACTTCCAGCTAACCACACTGTAGGTGATACTTACGTAGTTAAAGCCGCTGGTAATTTTGCAGGTGAAGGTTGTGAAGCAGGTGATATGATTATCTGTGTTAAATCTGGAACTACTGCTGCAAATGCTGACTGGTCAGTTATTCAGAGAAACTTAGACGGCGCTGTTACTGGTAAGTCTCTAACTGCTAATACAATAATTTTAGGTAATGGTGGTTCTACTGTTAAAGCTCTAGCTAATGGTACTACTGGATATGTATTGAAAGCTACTGCTAGTGGTCCTGCATGGCAAGCAGAGAAAGACACAGTTTATACTCACCCTGCTGGAGGTGCTCCTAGTAAAACTTCTGGATTCTACAAATTTAGTACAGATGCTACTAGCCATGTTGCTTCTGTAACAGCTGTTACTAAAGCAGATATTACCGCTCTAGGTATTCCAGGAGCTAATACTAATACCACTTACACATTTGCTAACGGTACTGCTGGTAACTTCACAGTAACTCCAAGTGGTGGTAGTGCACAAACAGTAAGTATTGGTAAACCTGCTACTGCTGGTGCAGCTGATACTGCTGCTAAATGGGCTACTGCTCGTACCATTAAAGTTAGTGGTGGTGTAACTGGTAGTGTTTCTCTAGATGGTTCTGCTAACGTTACATTAGCTACTACTCTAGCCAATCTGCCTTCTAATAAGGTAACTGCAATGACTGGTTATACCAAACCGTCAGATACAGGTGCAATTGCTGCTGGTGATTCACTTAATGCTGCTATTGGTAAACTAGAAGCTGCATGGGATTGGGTTGAACTATAATATATGTACAAGAAGGAGGGAGTAGCATCCCTCCTTTATTTTATAATGATTAAAATTTAAGTGATATGGCAATTAATAAGAAATTAATTCACTTTAATAAGAAAGCTACTTTTAACTCACAGAAGTTATCAGCCAATGTTTCTAATACTCAATATCAGGTAGGAGGTACTGGAACTGTTCAGACTGGAGCTCCTGACATTAACTATCAATCTATAGTTTATATTAAAGATTCTAAAGAAATTTGGACTCATGGACAATTCTATGCTACTGCTGTAACATGGAGTACTATTACAGGCAAGCCTAGTTTTGCTACTGTAGCTACATCGGGTAGTTATAATGACTTGAATAACAAGCCCACAATTCCTACTAAATTACCTACCCCAAACGCATTGACCTTTACTGGTGCAGTAACAGGCACATGGGACGGTAGTTCAGCTAAAACTGTAAACATACCTTCTGGTTCTTCATACACATTACCGTTAGCATCGAACAGTACCCGTGGAGGTATCAAGTTATCAAGTAGCACACAGGGAGGAACTCCTAACGGAATTACTACAACTCCAGGCAGAACATATGCTGTTCAGGTTAATAGTAGTGAACAAGCAGTGGTAAATGTTCCTTGGACTGATACTACATACAGTTTACCAACTGCATCAGCTACTACACTTGGTGGTGTAAAAGTAGGAAGTGGTTTGGCAATTAGTAATGGTGTTCTATCTGCTACAGGTGGTGGAGAAGCCGACTCAGTTGCATGGGGCAATGTGACAGGTAAACCATCATGGATTGGTTCTTCTAAACCTTCTTATAGCTGGTCAGAAATCACAAGCAAGCCTACCTTAGTTAAACAAGTAGAACCTGGAACTCCCAGTACGGATTGGCAATCAGCGTATGTTCCATTAGATGTTACATACAGTGATACGTCTATTTCTCATAAAATCATTTCTTTACCTATGGCTTCTCCAGCAAGCGGTAATAGTCAAGGTCATGCAGGTTTAATAACTGGTGTTGATAAGAAGAAACTTGATGACTTTACAGATACAAAGAACACAGCAGGTGCAACAAATTCTACTGATAGACTATACCTAATTGGAGCTACATCACAAGGAGCTAATCCACAAACTTACAGTAAGAATGGTGTTTACATAGAAGATGATGGAATTCTTATGTCTTTGCAAGGATTTGAAGGTGGTGCAATTACATCAACAGCAGCTATCTATGCAGCTAATGGATTCTTTGATACATCTGATGCTAGAGTAAAAACTAACGTAGTAGAAATTGATGCAAGTAAAGCTGATGCTGTTAGACTAGTAGAGTTTGATAGAACAGACAAAAAACATCATGGCTATGGAGTAATTGCTCAAGAACTTGAGAAAGTGTATCCAGAAATGGTGAACACTGATAGTGAAGGATTTAAATCAGTTAACTATAACGAACTTGCTATGGTTAAAATTAAATATCTAGAGGACAAAGTTGCAAGACTTGAAGCTCTAGTTGGAAGATTACTTGCAGAGTAATTATTATAATCTCATAACGTTTTCATTAAGAAGGTCGCCAATAGGCGGCCTTTCTTTGCTAGACTAAGTACTAGAATCTCTGATTTAGAGAAGAAAGAAGCTGCTACAGCTGCTGCTCTACCTCTGATGTTCGAGCTTAACAAAGTTAATGCTGAAAGATACACTGATGCTTGCTGCTGCAAGTCTGAAACTAATCTGTTAATGACTGCTAATGGATTACAGCGTCAACTTGACCACAAGATTGATGGACAGTTGAAATATGCTTACAGTGACCTGTGTGCACCTGTTCCAAGTATAGCTCCACTATACTGTAGCCCATTCACAAGTTACGGAACTGGCATGTATGCTGGAACTGCTGCTAGTAACTTCAATGCTGTAAATACAGCTATTAACACAGTTACAGGCGGATGTCCTTCTTGTACAGCCCAATAACTTAAGATAACCCATAAAAGGGAGGCTACAATCTAAGTGGTCTCCCTTTTATTATTTAATTCAAATTTAATTATCGTATGAAAGTTAAAATTACACCAACTGGAGAAAGTGCTCAAGTAATGGAGTTTAATGTATCGTTACCGTGTGGAGCAAATGCATCAATTGCTCCTGTGTCTACATTAACAGTTACACAGAGATGGGCAAAAGTCGTTAACGTTTCAACTACAGGAACGGAGTACGTACAAGTTACTAAATTTGATGTTATTCACAATATCCAATACACTGATTGTAAAGGAAATGTAAGAGTGTCTACAGAGTCTACATCTACAATTATGGAGACTGCTGCAACTAGTGAAACTATTACCACTTTGACACCAACAGTAACTAAAGTTATAGATGTGATTATACCTAACGGAGTTAGTATTGTTAGTCAACAAGTACTTGATGAATTGCCTACTTCTCTTCCTGTTAAGGGACATTGTGCATATTCAGTATTTGATGTTAGAGTAACACCTGCTCCTGCACCAACAGCCGCAATTGCGTCAGTAGCTAAATCTAAATAACATGTTTGGACAACCATTCGGTAGTAACTACACGGATTTACAGAACCATTACATGCAACAATTACAAGCGATGCAACAAGCTCAACAAGCACAGCAGAAGACCCAACCTATTCTAGATGAAATAAACAGAGAGGTTGGGTCTCTGTCTTTAGATGAGCAGAAGGTTCTAGCACAGATGCCAGAATATCAAATGGCTAAGCAAACCTATGAAGCTGGCTTTATGTCATTCTTAGGCACTAAGTTTAGTCAAGAGTTCGTGTCATCAGCAGATGGTAAAGTAGCAGCTGATAATCTATTAGCTACTATTAGAAAGAGTAAAGAGCACATTCATGCTCAATTAAAAGCTAAAGAAGATAAGGTTAACACACTATTAGAACTTGTGGAACAGGACCCAGAGATTAAGAAGAGATTAGACGAAGTTATGTTAAGTAAAAGTAAGTAATGAGCGATAAAGAAATTGTATTTCAAGCTATTAATAAGTATGCTAAAGACTTGGCGAGTAACCTATTTCATTTTAATAGCGTGGCAAGTCAAGCTGTTATCACATACGTAGTTAAGAATATGGAAGATAAATATGGTAAGTATTTAGACATATTCACAGACGTGCACGGCAATATTAATCTGGAATTGCTTGCCAATGCAGTTAAAGCAGAGATGAAAGAGAAGTCTGCTGATGGGTTTGTAGTTAACATTCTTAACAAGCCAGTAAGGTTTGGAGAAGACGACGTTAATCAATTAGTAGAAATATTTAAGACATTTAAACAGAACAATTAATCCAAATTCGAGCCATGATTAATTTACGATTAGAGAGAACTTATAGAGGTGTGTCTTATACTATAGGGAAGCTGTACCTAAACGGTAAGTATTTCTGTGACACTCTTGAGGATACAGACAGAGGGTTGAAAGATACTATGCCTACAGAGGAAATTGAGAAGATTAAAGTATATGGTAAAACCGCTATACCTACTGGCACATATAAGGTTGATATGAATACAGTTAGTCCTAAGTTTAAGGATAGGACTTGGGCTAAACCATATAGTGGTAAATTACCTAGATTATTAGATGTTAAAGGTTACAGTGGAGTTCTTATTCACGTTGGCAATAAACCAGAAGATACATTGGGATGTCTTTTAGTTGGAGAAAATAAGGTTAAGGGGCAAGTTATTAATAGTACTGCTGCATTTAATAGGCTTATGACTGAACTTAATAAGGACAAGAATATAGAAATAACTATTGAGTAATGAGCAACTTTGATAAATTATTTGGAAGAACTTATAGTACAGTAGGTAACTCTGATTCTGACTTTATTATTAAAACTAGAGGACAGGTTAAGGTACAATGGGGCAAGAAGTTCATTGACATTATAAAGGACGGTAAACTTAATGTTGATGCAGAGGTCATTAAGAAAGTATCTTCTCCTGACAGAATAAGTTCTGATGGTATTTATTATGTGGAGAGCACTAATGAAGTAATGCTCAAAATAGGAAATACTGTTATCAATTTATCTGATGATGGGTCAGGAACATTTGTATCGTTTTTATCTAAGCAAGACACTACAGAAGAGCAGAAGGCAGTAGCCTGTTCTAATATAGGATTCAGATATGAAACTGAGGAGGCTGCTACTTTAGCTGGAGTAAGGAATGGGGTGGTTTTTATTGATGAAACTGAACGTTTCTTTATTGTCAATAATGGAATATTTACTAAGTACCCGTCTGAAATAAGTATGCCTTATACAGGCCAATTTGTTATCCAGAAGTCTGATAGTTCTGTAGGGGCTATAATCATAAATGGAGAGGGAATTAGCAATGCTCTTGTATTAGGTACCACTTCTAATGGGGCTTCTTTATATAGAGAGAACGGTGCTACATATGTGAAAAACAGTACAGGCAATATAATACTAAGAATAGGTAATTCGAACGTGGTAGTTGCAGGAACGTCTGAAACTACCTTCTCGACTGATATTACAACTAGCGGCTCTGTCATATCTGACTCTATCTCTTCAAATTCGTTTTCAGATAATTACGGATTTAAATTGTATATAGAGAACGGTAAATCTAAATTAGTAGTTGACAGCGTTATAGAACGTAGCCCTTCTGACAGTTCTGTAGAAGTAACCTTTTCGGAGCTGTTAGAACTCATCAATAATGAAGACTTGATAGTAGGGGCTAAGTATGTGATAAAAGACTTTCAGAATGAATGGGAACTAACTACTGAAGATGATACACAGGAGCCCTCCAATGAGGATGACACAAAAGATGATGAAGAATTAACTGATGAGAGTGAAAGTACTCCAGACCCTCCTGTTAACACACGACCTCTAGTAGTTACAGCAACCACTACTTCTACTTTAAATCCGATAGCATATTATAAAGACTTTCCCAGTTGGGAAATTGAATATGATGTGAATTACCAAGAAGTGTTTCAACTTCCTGGAATTGATGAGGATGGAGCATCTGTAATGGAAGATGTAATGGCTAAGGGAAGAATTACTAAATTAACAGATGAGAAGGGTAATTCCTGTAACTATGACTTTAAACATCTAAGATTTAAAATCACCGAAGACGGTGTAGATAAGTGGATTTATACATTTAGAAACGGAGAAGAGGATTTAAGTTTAACTGATACATGTAAGAATAATGTACTAACTGTTAATAATTACGAAATTAAATCTGAAACTGTGACTGTACGTGACAATGGTAATATTGTTACATTACAAGGAACTCTTTCTGATAATAACTTTGGAACTATTAATAGCAACTTTAACTTCTCCGGGACTGCTAATAAGTTGAATGTGTCCGGAACATTAGAGAACGTAACATTTAAAGAAGATTCTGCTGTAGATGAGGTAGCTATTAGAAGTCTTACTAACGTAACATTTAATGAATCGTTCTCAAGGACTACATTTCATTCAGATATAAACGATGTTGACTTTGATACTACTGTATACGCTCTACTTTATGATAATGAAAAGGTAAAAGATGTATATTACAACAATAACACAGTCTCTGTCATTTGTATTCCTGATATAGCAGTTGCAACATCTGGAATACCTGCGGGCACAATAGTAATGTATAACGGGACATCTGGAATACCTGCGGGCTGGGCTATATGCGATGGTACTGAAGGTACTCCTAACTTGACTGGCAACTTCATTAAAGCCAGCGAAACTGCTGGTGAAACAGGGGAATTTATACCTGCGAGCTCTGGTAGTTCAACTGAAACTCCTATTACATATTACTCATTAGTGTTTATTATGAAATTGGCTTAATGGAGATAGCAACATTTAGTGATAGATTACTAATTTACGTTAAATTAAGAATAATTAGTCTTTAATTTTAAGGTATGGAAATTTATCACTAAATTTGCAAATAACTTTAAAAGGGAATAATATGGACATGAAATTAGAAGAATTAGGTTTTGATGATGAAGACCTGCTAGGTGAAGACGGTGTAGTGCAAACAGGAGACCCTGATGATGACATTAAACGTTGGATTGACAATGATACTCCAGTAGATTTGGATGAACCATTGGACAATCAAGAACCACCTAAAGAAGGTGACGGAGATACAGAACCTACAGAGGATGATTTAATCACAACTATGCTCAAAGCTAAAGGAATCAATCCAGAGGCTATTAAGTTCCAAAATGATAACGGAGAAGTAGAAGAAATTCCATTCTCTGAACTATCTAGGGAAGAGCAATTAGAGCTTTTAAACTATGATGATACAGATTATAATTATGGTTTAGAGCCAGAAGAGATTGACCTTATTAACGAGCTTAGAAGAAATAATTTAAGTGTAGATGACTACCTGGAATCTCATAGACGTCAAGCTATTCAGGATTACCTAGACTACCTAGAAGATGAACCAGAATATCAAGTAGATGGCATGACAGATGATGAACTATTTATTGCAGATTTAAAGGCAAATGTCCCAGAACTTACTGATGATGAAGCTTTAGAACAGTTAAATCTTGAGAAGCAAAACGAAGCTCTCTTTAATAAGAAGATGAGCGGAATGAGAGCTAGCTATCAGCAACGCGAAGAAGCAGCTATGCAGCAAGCTCAAGCAGAAGCAGAAGCTCAACAGAAAGAAATGTATGAAGCTTACGAAGACGAAATTTTACAAGCTATTCAAGATAACGAAACTATAGATTTGGGAGAGTCATCATTAACGCTATCAGAGGACGATATGAATGAAATTGCTTCCTTTATCTTAGATTCAGATGCTGCTGGAGTAAGATACTTAGCTAAAGCCATTAATGACCCACAAATGCTAGTGCAGATGTCGTGGTTTGCCCTTAAAGGACAAGAAGCTATACGTCAAATCTCCGAATACTATAAACATCAGATTACAGAGCAATCCAAAGCCAATTATAAGAAAGGTTATGAGGATGCTAAGGCTGGCAGAGCCTCTAATCCTGCTAAGACTGTAGTTAAAAGACCAGAGCAGCAAACTGGTCGTAAACCTAAAACAACATCTATTTACGATTTAGATTAAAATCCAAATAAATTATTATGATAGTAGCAAATTTCGTAACTAATCGCGCCACTATGGGCGACACTAGAACTTATGAAGACTTCTATAAGTTTCTAGGAACTAAACCAACTAGACTTGGTGTAGTATCAAGACTCTACCCAGAATTGACTGCTTCTTACCTAACAGAATCTTTGAGAAACATCTTCTACATGGATTCTAAATCAAATAACAAGTACAGAAGCATTGACTCAATGTACTTTGAATGGGAAGTTGAAACCAACTACATTAAGAGAGTTGAGTTTGCAGATGTACCAACTGAAACTGGAGAGAACGGAACTGAAATCGTAATGGCTTTCAAAGAGAACTATTACCAGAAGTACGACATCTTCAAGATTGATAAAACAATGCAGCAATGCTTTGTAACCCAGAGACCAGTTCGTAAAGCTGATAATTACTGGGAAGTAACTGTTAGACTTATTGATAACGACTACTCTAGCGTTCTTGACCTTAGCGGATGTCAAATTGGTGATACTACTCGTTTCCAATCTAACGCTATGCCAGAAGCACACGAAGAGGGATATGTTAAATATCAATCTAACATTGAAAGACACAGAGGTTATATTACTACTCACAGATGTGATGACAGTTATACAGCTCTGTATGCTGCACAAGAAGACGTTCTTATTAAAATAGGTGAAGGTAAAGGTAATGGTCAGATGTCTGAAACTATGTACCGCATGGATAAGACTCAATCTAACTTGCTGAAGAACTTCCTATATGTAAGAAACAATGGCTTGCTGTTCAACAAAACTAACGTTGACAAGAATGGTAAACCGACACTGTTCGACCCCGACACTGGTCGTCCTATCTACATTGGTGATGGTATCATCCCACAAGTAGAAAGATTTGCATCTAAATATGCATATAATAAGCTTACTGTTGAAGCATTCACTACTGCTATCGCTATGATGAATGAAAAGAGTGAGAATCCAACTGGTAACAAATATGTACTTATTTGCAATGAGAAAGCTTGGCAAGACGTACAAACTTGTCTATCAGAATGGCTTGCAAGATTCAAAACTTGCGGAACTTATCTGTGGTCTAAGAAAGCTAACGGCTATGTTGACGTTGGTGCTACATTCCAATCTTATGAAATCGGTGGTAACACAATTTCATTCAAGGTTGACCGTACATTCTCTCGTGAATGGGGTAGCGACAAGGGCTTCATGCTGATGTTAGACTTGACTGCTGACAAAGTAAGTGGAGAACCAGCTATTCAAATGTTCACTCTTAAAGGTGGTGACTTCATCTCTAATAAATATCCAGGTGTTGGTGGACTTGATGGTCTAAGCTCAGGTGTAGTTTCTAGTCCTGTAGCAGCTTCTAAGTTAATCAACTGGGGTTATTCTGGTGTTGGTGTATTCTCACCATACAGAAGCTTTATTATGAAAGAAGTGTAATTAAATAAGTAGATATTGTGGGGAAGGCATAGACCTTCCTCACATTATTTTACAAGATAGTAATTTATATTAAGTAAATGATTGAAATAATATGGCTAATGAAACAGACAACATAATTGTCTTAAGAAGTGTATTCGGTAAAGTAGGACAAAAGTACTTCCTTAATCCAGTTAGAGACCCACAGACAGGCAGATATCCGGACTGTGTAAGACCAGTAGATAGTAAAGGTGATATGCTATTAAGAGGAGAAGAAGACAAAGGTAAATGCTTGATTGCAGAGAACCGTGTATTTATTATTGAAGACGGTAAAACATTTGACCTTAATGACCCTTGGCAAGCAGCTGAATGGTATTCTATTCAACACTGTCCTATGATTGCTATGTCTCGTGACCAACGTGACAAGAATGGCAATTTAGTGATTGACGGTGACTCTAAGAGATACGGAGGAGCTGAACTTTACGTTGAGAGACCTGGTTACGAAACTAATAAGCGTGTTAATAAGAGACGTCTTATCCATGATGCTGAAGAGTATATCATTAAAGACCCACAAGGTGCTGCTGGTAGACTTAAAATGGCTAAATTGCTTGGACGTAACATGCGTAATGCTCCTGATGCCGACGTAGAAGACTTCTTGATGAACATTGCGTCTAAGGACCCAGAGAAGATTATTAATCTATATACTGGTGATGACATTGCACTTAGACTTCTGTTTATTGATGCTAAAGACAAACGTGTAATATACGTTAAGAATAAAGTATATCTATATAGCGAGAATCAAATACCATTGGGCGCAAGTGATGATGCAGTTATTACTTGGATGAAGAGTCCGCAGAATAGAAGGACTCTTGAACTAATTAAGAGGGACACATATCCGGAACTGTATGAACAACCAGAGCCTGATTTTACTAACAAAATTAAAGATGAAGAGACTAAGAAGTCATCTTCAACTGGTAAATATATTGAATAATGACTGCTAGACAGGTTTATGAAGGAACCGCTACTGAAGTAAATAAAGTACAGTCTATGACTCTATTATTAGAGGATTTTAACTACTTCTTTAATAAGGCTATATATCAATATATTAATAAGAGATATAATATATATGATATTAACCAACAGACTACTGATGACATTAGGGTTCTAAAAGCTACAATAGCCCTTCCTGTAACACTTGCTACGTCCGCTTACGGAGACACAGAAGGTCTTGATTCACTATATGGTGCGACGTATGAAGTGGAATTACCTAGTGATTACTTACATTTACTTAATTGTGTATGTGATTTTGAACTAAAGAAGACTTTCAAATGTTATAACGCTGGCTCCAGAGTTCAAGTCGGAGCTAGCCGTTTAACATCTGATGCATGGTCTCAAATCATTCAGAATATCTATATGAGACCTAGCTATAAACGTCCTTATTTTTACATACACAATGTTGACATAAATACTAGCAATCCTACTAACCCGTATGATGCTGTTGATAATCCACATGGTACTGATATTAGTTCTGCTAAGACTGATGCTGATACTAATGTTACAGAAGTAACTGGTGGATTACCAAGAACAATCTCTATTGGTGGTAATGCTGTTACCACAGTAGAAAGAGAAGGACAGATTCGTTTCGGTAATCCTTCTACTGTTAGAATGGAGATACGGTACGGGAAGGACCATACTCTATTTGAGTTAAAGAAAGTATATGTGGACTACCTGAAAGCTCCACAAACTATACGATTGACACAAGAACAGATGGATATGACAGAAGACACATCCCAAATTATGGAATTTCCTGATTACGTGTGTCACGAGATTATTAATGAGCTGGTACATATAATCTTGGAGAACGAAGGTAATCCTAGATTACAAACACATATTCCAATATCAACGTCAGTTGCAAATCCAGCTCAGCAACAGACACAAACCAAATAATTATTTAAATTATGTTTAAGTGGACAAACACATTAATCGTAAATTCTAATTTAGATTCTAGTGGCAAACCAAAATGGTCAGCACAGGCTGAAAACACTGGTAGTGGAGTTGTAGGTAGCTTCGAATTTAAAAGAGTTAACAAATTCCTCAAACCAAACGTAGTAGCAATCTATAAGAAAGAAGCATCAGACCCAGTACTTGGTAAAGTTACTTTCACTATGAGCAATCAAGGTGTAGGTAATTATAGAGTTGCTCTTTACATCAGACTATCTGGAAGCCAGAACTCTTATTACTCAAATGACTTCGTATTCAAAGGTAGACCTTTGATGTATGAATTTGCAATTAAGAATGCAAGTGCTACAGCAGCAGATGTTGCTAAAGAAGCAGCTAGAGTAATTGAGAAGATTCAGACTATCTATGGAGACCACTGGATTAAAGCTAGTGCAAATGGTAACAACCTTGTTATTGAAGGAATGGATGAATATCAACTATTTACTAAAGCTGAAATTCAGAAATTCAATCCAGACTTGAACACTGCTTTAGTTGGCGGAGAGTTTGAAACAATTGCAACAGCACTTCCAGCTGACGACCCAGACTATGATGGACAAAACACTATTGTGAAATCTAAAGAAGGATTCGGTACTTACTGGATGATTCTTAAAGACCTAAGACTTCCGACCATGGAAGCTAGACGCTTTGCTGGTATTAACGAAGAAGAGCTTCCTGTTCCAGGAGCTAAGTATAATGAGTATATTATTAACTATTGCGTTAATAGAGGCATTATGGGCGGAGATGCTGTAGGAGAAGTTACAAGGTCACTTACGACTCATGTATTCTATGTTAAACAAGATTTGGCAGCTGATTTTGAAGCAGCTCTTGCTAAGATAGGTACTATCGGTCAAGAAGTTACTCCAGGTGAAACTGCACAACAAGCTCTAGAAGCTAGTAGTGCTAATGCAGCTGAAATTGCTAAATTGAAGACTGGCAAGGCTGACGCTGCTGATGTTTATACTAAAACAGAAGCGGATGCTAAATTTGAGCTAAAAGCGTAACAACTTAAAACAGTAATTGAAGGCGGGGGCGTCATACGCCTTCGCCTTTATTTATTATAATCATATGGGATATTACGAGAAATTATCGTCAGCCATATATAATGACATAATGAGTGGTCTTAGAGGTTATAGCTCCACTCCAACAATGTCATTAGAACAGTTAGAGGATGATTGCGTTGATGAAAGACTTCAAATTATTAAGGAATATTTTATTAAGGGATTAGTTCCTAAGAAGGACTTACTGATGACTATACCTTGTATAGAAGTTGATTGTAAGAATATTGAAAGGTGTAGATGTAATGCTAGTCCATGTGACACATTAACTGCTCATTTTGAAATTCCTCAGCTTCTTACAGAGTTCGGAGAAGACGGTATAGAATATATAGGAGCTACTGATATGAGTAATCCATTTATATATTATACTAATCCTATCGTAATGAAGTATCATAAATATAGAGTAAGAGGAAAGAATAAACCATACGTGTGGATTGATATAACTCCTAACGAGAACAATATGTACGATTGCTTTGTATTCAATGCTCCATTATTAAAGAAAGTAACAGTAGTGGCAATATTAAAAGACCCTAGACAATTAGATTGGTTCGGATGCTGTGCCCCTGTTGATATTAATAATATGACATTCATCGATGCTGAAATTAAGAAGAGACTAACTGAAAAGAAGATTCGTTACTATAGGCAGCTCGCAGCTCCTGTCTTACCTAATGACCAAGTACCTAAATGACACTAGAATCGTTTAATTCAGCTTACTATCAAATGAATCTGCTCTACGGAACAGAATTGTCTCCTGAAGAGTTCGAAGAAATTGGACTGATTGCCTGGCATAAGATAGGTAACAGGAGAACTAGATTATACAGGTATGTTACTGATATTCAATGCCCTGACAATACAGTGGATTTACCTTGTAACTGTGACATAATTGAAGCAGTCACTTATGGCTTTGAAGAGTGGAATTACGTTACGAATGACACAGTAAACGGAGATTACTCTTCACAGTTTACTGAAAACTATATAGAATCAAGAAAGCTTTATAGTGACCCTCTCTATATAAGTGGCAAGTATGCCAAATTTGAAAGAGTAGGGGATACTTTATATTTTGAAAAGAACTACGGACAGGTAAACATTCTCTATAAGGGCATTATGGTAGATGAGGACGGGTTACCTGAAATCAATTATAAAGAGAAAGACGCCATTGCATGTTACTGTGCTTGCACTAAGAGATTTAAAGAAGGCTGGAAGAATCACAACCAGAATATGCTACAGGAAGCACAACTATTGGAACAGAGGTGGCTGAAACTATGTGATGCAGCCAGAGTTTCAATTCATTTAAGTCAAAATGATATGAATGAAATCTTAGATGCTAAAACTAGTTGGAACAGAAAGATATTTAATAAAGGATACAAGCCTATACATTAATGTTTAAGGGATACATCTATAAGTGTACATGTGTTATAAGTGGTAAATCTTATGTAGGATTAACTACTAAAACGATTGAGGAGAGGAAGAAAGAACACTTACATTCATCTTACAATCCTAATGATAATACGTACAAGACTCACTTTCATTCGGCTATACGAAAGTATGGCATAGAGAATTTCGAATGGAGTATTGTAGAAGAGATAGAAGGTTCAGATATTACAACAGTTATAGCTACACTAAGAGGTTTAGAAGTTAAATATGTTGCATTTTATGATTCGTTTCATAATGGATATAATCTTACTCCTGGAGGAGAACTTACCTTTAGAGGCGAGCCTAAAGTGGTAAATATGTACAGTGAGGATGGAATACTCCTAGACACTGGAACCGTTGGGCATTTAGCTAGTAAATACAATTTGGACGATTCTGCTATATGTAAAGTATGTAACAGGCGATACAAATCAACTGGTAAGTTAAATGGAAAGCGTTTAGTGTTTAGGTATACACATGATAAGTTTACTGCTTCCGATAAGAAACAACTAGCAAGTAACAATAAAGGATTTAAGTCTGGAAAGCCTGTAGCTGGATATTCCTTTGATACTGGAGCAGAATTGTTCAGGTTTGATTCTGTGACCAAAGCAGCTAAAGCACTTAACTTAGATTCTCATTCTATTTCTAGCTGCGCTAGTGGTAAGTATAAGTATTCTGGAAAGATAGATAGTGTTAAAATAGTTTGGAAATATATATAGAATAATATGAATTATGCTTTAGGATATGCCTTTAACATCCATGACATGTTTGCTGGTTTTGATACCAGCAGACTTGACTTGGATAGTAAGACATGTGAGGAATTAATAGGTAATAGACATAAAGAAGTAATTGCTAAGCAAGTGTTTAAATACGCAGTTAAGCTAGTAATTGATGATATTATACATAGAAACAATAGATTCGAGCTTCCAACTTTAGGAAGAAATGCCTGGTTATACATGAAGAGAGTTTCTGGTAATGAATTTACCGAAGCTAGACGATTTGGTAAGTGGAAAGATGTAGACTTTCTAGCTTCTGATTTCTGCGGATATAGAATGGTATTAACTTACAAGAATCAAGAGATACAAAGGGAGAAGATGGCTTATCTAGACCCTGTTAATAAGAACGTAATCACAGAGAATACTAACAATGGAATGCAATACTACTAAGAAGTTTACTGATTATACAGACGAAATAATGAAGGAATTTCCATATCTTAGTAAGCATGACATAGAAATTATTGTTAGATATGGCTGGAGACAAATATACTTCTTAAATCAAAGAGGAGGAGATACAATCCTTAATAGCCATAAATATAAGTATTGGTTATATATAGGGGAGTTAACTAAGAATCCTATTAAGCATTTTAGATACTACAGGAGAAAGATGCAGAACAAGTTGAGAGTGATGTATACTAGAAAGAATATTCAATGGGACGGGTACTACTATGTAGCCTTAACCAATGAAGAATACGAAGAGCTACTAGAATCTTTTAATAAGAAAGGCAGGAAGAGGAAATATTATACCTTTAATAATAAGAAGGTATTTAAGATTCTAGACGAATGTAAACTATCATTCTCTGGCAGTCCTTGTATTATAAAATTCAAAGGACTTGTAGATTTAGGATTCTCCTATAAGAAAGAAGTACTTAAGTGTGAGTATCCAGAGATAGCGTTCACAAGAGATAGAAATGCTAAGTTTGAAGACATCTTAGTAAGTAACGACAATTATGAATATTTATAACAATGAAACAAGAAGCAACAAATACCTTTGGAGAAGGAATAATAATGGACCTAAATCCATTAACCACTCCTAACAATGTACTTACAAGTGCTCTGAATGCTACTATGATTACTTATAATGGTAATGAATTTGTGCTTCAGAATGATATGGGTAATGGTAGAGTCGAAACTGCCTATTTACCTTCAGGCTATGTTCCAGTTGGAATTAAAGAATATGGAGGAATAATATATGTTGCGTCATATAATCCTCTTACTAATAAGGGTCAGATTGGCTCATTCCCGTCTCCAGAGCGTAATATTAGTAGTAACGAAATTCAAGGGGCACAGAGTGTGCTTACTCCCAATTCATTTGGAGCGCTGTCTAATGGAATTTTAGACACTTTTGTATCTAAAATAAACATATTCCCTGAAGGCACAATTATAAGGTCAGGAGACAAATTTACTATTATGCTAGATGCATCTAAGGGGAGTCAAATAGACACTAAAATACTTAGGACATACCTATCAAATTGCTTTAATACATCAAGTAACAAGCCCGATTCTCCTAAAAACAAATTGATGACTTTAACTCTTGCTGTAAGTGATTCTAATGGATATCTTAGGGATATTACAGAACAATTAAAGAGATTTGATGAGGATAATAAAACTATAGTATTCAGCGAAAGTGATGCCCCACTTTATAAAACTAATGCGGGATATTATATACAAACTGTGGCAGAGGATTACTCATCTAATGTGGATGAATATAGAAAGGCGTATCCAGCAAATGTATACAATAACAAGTTATCAGGCTCTTTAACTTTAATAGCTACCTTGAATACTATAGATTCAATAGATGTAGCGGTGACTGGATATGTAAGACCTAAAGAAACGGATATGAATATTGAATATGAAGTTCCTAATCAATCTGGCATAGTTATGCCCTCCGGTTCCAAGTATACACTAATATATGATTTAACATACAAGTATAATTGTCCAGATGGGTATTATGAGGACAATAAACCATATAATTATGATGAGGTTATAGAGTATTATAATTCATACTACGGAGAGGCAAAAGATTTCGGTTCTCACCAAAATGTAATTCAGGGATGTGAGTTCTTTATGGTTGATTCTAGCAAGGCTACTCTTCAAGGCCACGTTAACTTTGGTAACTCCGACAAAGCTCCAGTTTACAGCCTAGAATCAAAGCAATATACCAGAGAACAAGCAGTTCAGGTTAACTTAAGTGACGTAACTGGGAATTTAATAAGCTATACTGTTACTCCATGTATGACATATAGTAGGCTTCAAGGATTAAGCATCAATGGGGCTATGGATTTATCCAAGATAGGCTCCGGTATAATTCAGCTAAATACCTGGAGGTATTACTACAATGATATGTCAATTATATTGACTTGGGGACTGGAAGCTTATTTAGTAGAAGGCACCTCTATAAATGAAATTAAGTTTAAATTTTATAGATTTCCAGACGGCAGACCAGATATACCTACATCCGAGTATGTTGTGCCAGCTAAAAGGAATTATAACGGAGTATTTACAGAGGTTCTAAGATTCGGGGATGTTTTAGAGTCTAATAACATCTATTTGGTTGAGATACAAAAGACTATAACAAAAGGGAATATTACAGAAGTGGACCCAGACTCCGAATTTAGATGGCTCGTAGCTTCTCCTTTGTACAATGAAGCTTACATAGATAATACACAGCTAGACTATAACAGATTTGATGATACTTTAATTAAAAAGTACAATTCATTACAATTAGATACTACCTACAGTAATACGTATACCAGGAAAGTAGGAGCATTAGTAAAAGATAGTGCAGATTTATTTCCGTTGTCCAATAGACCTCTAAGTGAGTTTGATGTAAAAGCAGTGACTCTGTATAACTATTCGTATACTATGATAGAAAGCCATAAGATAGCAACAGAGGCTAAATATCCATTCGAGTTGAATGTATCATCAATTGATACTAAATATTTAGTAGATTCTGATGAAGCCAGGACTACACATGAGGACTACTTTCTGGAAGGCAATGGAGCTAAGCCTGATGACTATATAGTAGATTCTGATTTTGAACGATTGTCATTAGTTGAAGCACGACCTGATTATAATAGTCATAAGTATTCTATAGAGGTTGAGGGAGATAAGATTGGAGTTAATGGAGCTGTTATTTCTGAATTAGTAGCTGCTAAAGACCCTACTCCTAAACCCATAACCTATTCTAATATCTATAAATCCTTTGTAAGCGACATGAGTCAAGTATTTGGGACCAACATGAATAAGAAGAGTACTGGAGCTTATTACAGTGGTTCAGAATTTGGAGTTCATGTATATAGTAAAAACAACCGTAGAAGAATATACCTAGACACAATCAATAGATACTCTCCTACTGGAGAACCTAGTTCTATTAATTCACAAATATACACTGACAAAAATGGTGGTACACGTCAAGACTTCAGAAACTATTGGGATAATTTTATGGGGGCAGTATGGTCCGCTTTTAAAAGGTATCCACCATGTGTAATATTTGGAACTATCAGTGAATTTAACAATAAGGGTTACAAATATCCAGGGAGTCAAGATGCTACACATGTTTGGGGATTAGTCAGTGATAAATCATTAGGCTCATTCCAAATGCTTCTATGGTACACTGGTACGACTTATGCTTGGGTTAAAGACTTTGCATATAGAAATCCAGGAGAGAGTGGCGGCGACAGTTTGTTTATTAATAATGAAATGGCGAATATAGTATATGAAACGTTTAGAGATGTTTACATCCAAACCAGTGATTCTACTGTGCAAAGTTACTGGATTTATAATCCAAATGATTATTTATATAATCCAGACGTTAAAATAACTCTAGCTTACGACGTTTCATGCAAAAGGAACATAAGTACTAAATCTTTGTTGCAGGTTAATGGTAACGATGTTAATACAACGTCTATAAGTGACTTCCTAGATTTGTTCAAAATAGAGGATAAGGAAAGCTATATAAATCTAATGACATTTTATGTAAAATCAGATTCTGGGTATAATAAAGTGGATGGGACCACTTATGAATCTACTATTCCTTACACATTATCCACGCCAATGACAGCCCTAAGTATGGAGAGTGTGTATGCTGAATTGGATAAGAATGCTAAATCTGATAGTGTTAGCTCTAATGTAGGGGTTCTAAGCAGAGACGACACTTTCTTTATTTTGGACGGAGCTGGTAATCCATTTATAGGAGGACGTATCTACTACGGTGAAGCTGTAGACAGGATAATTCCAATAGAACAGTCAACTACAGGAGCGGCTAAAGTCAGAAACCTGAAATTAAAAGATGGAACTTTGTTAGTAAATTCTACGTCTGCCACCACTAAGGACTTTGCAGTGTATAGGGATAGTTTCGGAGACGGTGATATATCCGTGCACTTTGCAGGCTTCCCTGTTGTAGAGATAGAGCTAGACAAAGGTAGTGGTAACAACTGGGGCACATTAAGCTAAATATTATGACTACTTTAGAGAACGGATTATTTAATAATTACTCCTTGAACTTCGATACTTTAGCTTTCTCATACTTCCTAGGGCAAATAAAACCTGAGGGCAACATAGTCTATGAATATAATCCTCTACATAATTATAGAATAACCAGAGATACTGATAGTAATGGTAAAGTATCTGGTCAGGATGGATTCAATCCGAACGATGTTGTTGTGGAAGGTGGAAGTATATTAGATTTAGATACTGAATCACTTCAATTCAGCTTAAACCACCCTGTAGATATTATTGCACAAGAGTCATATGACGGTTCTGTAAATCTTATATTAAATGATAATAAGAATATACCAAGACTAATCAACACTAGATTCTCTGTGCTACAAAACAACACATACGAAATTGTAGATAGAATTGGTAACAATGATACCAATTTGTATGACGATTCTCAATTTGATTTAGATACATCACTTTATAAAAGAGTAAATAACATACCTTCTTTAACGTTTAACGAGGTTCTTCCATATGGTAATTTGAAAGTTGGTAATTATGTAGTCTATCTCAAATATGCAGACGCAGATGATAACGAAACAGACTTCGTTGCTGAGTCCGGAATAATATCATGTTTCCAAGGGTTGGATAGAGACCCTTTCTCTATAAACGGGGGACTTAGGGATATGATTGCCAACAAATCCATAAGTTTGTTAATATCTGATGTAGATGATAGTTATGACTATATAAAAGTCTATTATACTAGGTCTACATCGGATGTAGACGGTAATGAGATTACTACTGCATTTAGAATTTCTAAGAAGTATCCTGTCAAGAATCGCACCTGTAATTTAATAATAACGGGTAATGAAGCTGGACAAGATATACCATTGTCTGAAATTAATATGCAGTATTTAATAGCAGACAAAGCTAAGGCACAAGCGGCTTGCCAGAATATGCTATTTCTAGGTAATTATAATAAACCAGATATGCTATACTCCGACTTGTCTGATATAAGTCTTAGAATATTGCCTTATCTAGAAGTTTCTGATGCCCATTCTCTTATAGGTGAAGTGTCCCCTCAATATGGAGATGTTTCTGATTCCATTACTGCATTTGAATATTATAATACTAAGAATATTTACTACCATTTAGGCTATTGGGATGAAGAGATATACAGACTTGGAATAGTATATATAATGTTTGATGGCTCATTGTCTCCTGTGTTTAATATTCGAGGTATAAACGGATTACCAGACATAAATACTTTATTTGATAAGTACTCCTTATCAAACTATTCTATATTAGATGATTCTGGGGGACGTCAATACTTAGAAGTAGATGAATCTACTTACGAACTTAAGGATTCTAGATATATAGAGAATAGTAAGGGAGTGATTAGAATAAATTCTAATCTTAGTACTGGGTCCCATAAAGTTTACGGCTTAGGAATGTTTATACCAATAGATGTAGTCAACTATTTAAAAGGTAAGGTACGAGGATTCTTTATAGTTAGACAAAAGAGAATACCTACTATATTAGCTCAAGCATATGTATTACCCTTGATAGCCAAAGCAGAAGTTCCTGGAATCAATGTGTTAAACGTAAACAGTAATCCTCAATATTCAGTGGTGGCAGAAAGATTCTTAGATAATAACAAGGGCATAAACAGTAGCTATTTAAGTAGGTTGTATACGTTAGAAGGTTACAATGAGAATACAACGTGGTCTAGAGCTGGAATATGTCCTGAATATAGTTTAAAACAATCCTATTTTAACACCTTGTTCACGGGAACATCATTTCCTATTAAAGAAAGTAGAGTAATCCCAGCTAGTGCCGGATTAACCAGGAGTACCTACGAATCTAGAAGTTATTATGTTGATGCTTATACTTATAATACTTCTGTAAAGGAGATGGATGCTAAAATAGTCGGAATACCTGATAATACTCCCATAATAGCTATAGAAGACTATTCTTTCAGAGCTAGAGCTGGAGAAGCAGAGGAGGGATATAAATTTAGATACTTAGGCATAGAGAACAAAAATAATGAGGCAACCAATCTAGTCAGGGGTTCATATTCATCATATATTGGAATAGTGGGGACTCCTAGTGTAGGACGAATAATCAATATATACATTCCTGGTTATTCCATAGGTAACATGTCTGACTACTTTAGAATAAGATATGAGGACGTCTCCCCTTATTACGCCATATCAGACAGAGTTGGCTTTGATACAGTAAGCGAGACTTACGACGTAGTAGAGCAAAGTGACATACATGCTTATTCTACAGTATGCTACAGGGGAGATTGCTATATATGCAATTACACTCATAGACTAAATAGAAATTTCCAAGACCCGTCTGCTCCTATAAATGACGAAATTGTGGATGAAAATACTTGGAAGGACAATTATGATGTAGAGAATACGGAGAAGTTAGCAGATATAAACAGAGGAGATATAAATGCGGTTCAATTAGGCAGTTGGATTACATTTAAATTATGCTCTTCTGTTAATTTATCTCTTAGGTCTCTAGACCCAAGTTATCCTACCGAGGAAGGCTTGACCGGATTAAAGAGAGGGTTCTATCCATTACAAGAAATGAGTACATCTGGAAATTATAAAATACCTGAGGCATCTATCATTAACAGTGGATTAAGTAGTACAACTAGCGATAAGAACTTCTTTACATTACCAGATGTTCCCTATATAAAGAACAGATTTGATACTAGAATAGCTTATTCTGACCTAGCAATTACAGATGCCTTCAAGAATGGATATAGAGTATTTCAGTTTACTCACTATAGAGACTATCCTAGAATATATGGAGGAATTATGAAACTAGTTGAACTGTTTGGTAATATCCTCTGTATATTCGAACATGGTATAGCGTTAATTCCAGTTAATGAACGTGCCGTAGCAGGTGAAGGTTCAGGCGGAAATGTCTTCATTAACACCTCTAACGTACTCCCAGAGAATCCAAAGATGCTGTCGGATACCTATGGTACTCAGTGGCCGGAAAGTGTCGTACAGACCCCGTATTTCGTTTATGGAGTGGATACAGTCGGAAAGAAGATTTGGAGAACTAATGGAGACCAGTTCGAAATAATATCCGATTTTAAAATACAGGAGTTCTTAAATGAGAATATAACACTAAGCGAAAAAGAACTTACCCCGGTAATAGGTGTTAGAAACGTTAAGGGTCATTATAATGCGTTCAAACAAGATGTTATGTTCACTTTCTATGATAATTTATATGGATTTGAAGAGAAGGCTTGGAACATCTGTTATAATGAGGTTATGCAGAAGTTTGTAACATTTTACTCTTGGATTCCTTCCTATTCAGCTAACATTGACAACATTCATTTTAGCTTTAATAGAGATACCTCTAAATGGATAAGTAAATTAGCACTATCTAATATAAATTCAACCAGTGCTGATGGAATTGTGGCTGACTCTGTTATATTTACTGAAAATATGAAATCTACCAAATTGAGTCTTGTTAATAGACCAATTCCGAATGAATACAACACAGGTTTACCAGCAGTTTACTACAGGTACAACCTAGAAGGAGACAACTTTAAGAATTATGAACAGTTCAGTGTTTCTGAGGATGGAATATTAACTTATTTAGGTACTTATGACGAATTAACTTCTAAGCCCGTGTGGTTGCTTAATATTAAAGTAAGTATAGAAATAGATAGATACTCTGGAACAGATAATAATATAAAACAGTATATTAATGGATGGAATAGTTACTCTACTACCAATTATGGTTATTATCAGTCTGTAGTCGCTATTACTTCTGATAGAGTAGTGAACAATCCTGGACTTACCGAAGACGATAAAAAGCTGCCTAACTTAACAACAGACTTCTGGAAACATGGTCAGTCTGGAATCATTGATATTAAGGACAAGATTAAACCATGTTATTGGTATGGTAAGCAACATCCATTTGAGTATGAATTTGTAGTAGTTGATAACCCAGCTACACATAAGATATTCGAGAACTTGCAAATTGTAAGTAACAAGGCTGTTCCGGACTCATTCCACTATGAAGTAGTAGGTGAGAGCTATGAGTTCCATGAGGACAAGAAGAACATGTATATAAGACAAGAAGCTACTAAGGACTTCTATCAATATAATGGTTCTGATATACTGTACAACAGGAATTTCTTAGACCTAAGGGGTAAGCAAAGAGACATTCTTAGAAACTGGAAACCTACGGGACAGAAAGTGAAATCTACAATGTTCCCATTATACTATGCTAGAGTAGATACGTTTAATGAGATTGAGGATTACTACAAAGGTAAGACTGCTCCTAATAAGGATTATGTTAATCTGTCAGGTTCTGAAATAGTTTATAATGAGAAGCTAGATGAGTTTAGAGTCTGGACTCATGCTAAGGCTGCTGATATTAAAGACCCAAGAATTGGAAGATTAAGAGGAAATATGAATTATCAAGGAGATGTTTGGAATATTCAAATTAATCCTATTATCTTTGTACAGCGAAACGAGCCAGCATGGAATACAGCAAAGCTTACTAAGGAAACTATAGATAAGGTTCCTATCTCTGTAGGTAATTCTCCTATACCAAACGACTTAAAAGGATTTGATATAACTTCAAAAACTCCTGTGGAAGATTATATGCCTCAAGATTTAAGAAACTTAGGATATGGACCTGAAGATATAGACACATCCGATTGGTGGAGTGGTAGGAAGGAAGCAAGACTTAGAGACAAATACATCAAGATTAGAGTAAGATATACTGGCGAAGAGTTAGCAATAATAACAGCATTAAAGACACTATATACAATAAGTTATGCGTAAAATTATGAAATTCCAATGGGGAAATTCGCTACTAAGACAAGGTATGGGGAGTATAACTCCCCTACAGTCTAGTAGTGACCTCTATACAGCAATGACTGGATTGCAATCCGCTAACTTCGATAAATTCTCTCCCGCCAATAATCCTTTATTACAAGCTGGTGCGGCTAGTGGTGACATGGCTTCTAAGGCATTACTAATGAATGCTAATACTAATAAAGCTGTCAATGGATTATCTAAATCAGCTGCTAATATGGCAACTGGAACTGCTGGAAGTACTGTTAAACCTGGTGGAGGGCTGTTTAGTAAAGCAAATATCGGTAACACCATGTCTAAGGCAGGAGGCTATGCTGATATGATTGGCAGTTTTATTCCGAAGAAGGAGCAATCAGCACTTACTACTGGCTTAAATCAGGGATATGATGCAGCAGCTAATATGATTTCTAGTGTACCTGGAGTAGGAACTATCGTTGGAGGGGCAATGAAGATTGGTGGTATGTTGTCAGATGGACTTACAGCTTTAGGAGTAGGAACCGACCAAATGACTACTACTGATAAGATTCTTGATAGTAAATTTATGAAGTTAACTCCAATGGGGTTAGTAAATGCTTTCGGAGCTAAGAAGGCTGATACTATTTATAAAGATAACGAAACCTGGGAACAGCAAGGTTCAGCTTATGGAGGTTCAATGGCTAAGGTAGATGATGCTCTCACCAAAAGTGGTAAGAAGTACGGAGCCTTCAGTGGTAAGGCTAGACGTAAAGCTAATACACAAATAGCAGAAGCTAAACGGCAGCAGAATTTGGTATCTGATATTAATCAAGAAGCACAGGATGCATTTGCAGCATCTAATTATAGTGGAATTGGTCTTAGAAATGAACTAGCACTTAGTGGAGGTTATAGAAATATGGCAGTTGGTAGAAACGGAATGAAGATACTAGATGCTGAATCGCAATGGGCTAGGGAAGTTCTTACTAAAGCTAAGATTAGACCTAAAGAGAAGTTAGAAGAGCAACCACCAAAATTTGCAGAGGGAGGTACAGTCAATGTAATTCCAGACGGAGCATTACATGCACACAAGCATCATTTGGAGGATATTAGTCCAGAGTATGAACAAGTAACTAGTAAAGGAATACCTGTAGTAACGGAAGAGGAAGGTGGTAAATTGAAGCAACATGCTGAAATTGAGCGTAATGAAATCATCTTCAGGTTAGAAGTTACTAAGAAACTAGAAGAACTTATGAAGGACGGAAGCGATGATGCAGCTATAGAAGCTGGCAAATTACTTGCACATGAAATTATTAATAACACTGTTGACAATACAGGTTTAATGGAGGTAGTAGAATGAGAATAGAAATTGGCGATAAGAAGTATAATGTAGAGGTAGCTCAAACAGATGAAGAGAAGACCAAAGGACTGCAAGGCAAGAAAGAGCTTGCTGAAGATGAAGGTATGCTGTTCATATATGATGAACCTCAAACAGTTGGTTTCTGGATGCAAGATACTGACATTCCACTTGATATAATATTTATTGATGAAGATTTTGAAGTAATATCAGTTTATCAGGGACAACCGCACGATGAGACTATAGCTGAAGAAGATAATGTCCAATTTGTTTTAGAGGTTAATCAAGGCTCTGGAATTAAAGAAGGAGACGAACTCGACATAGAAGATGATGACGAAGTACCAACTATGAAGGTTCTTGCCCCTGACGGCTCTACTCAAATGGAGTTAGTTGGAGGAGAGAGGATCTTTAGTAGGAAGAATACTAAGACACTCATTCGCATGGCCAAGAGAGCAGATAAATCTAAGGCAGATAAAGATTATAAGGCACTCGGGAAGAAGATGTTTACCTATTTAAAACAGCAAGATGAACGTGAGCCTGAATATGTGGAGGCTCCTGAATAGTAACCATAGTATTTTAATATAATTACTATCTACATTGATGTAAATAACAATAGTAACGGTTAGCTTTGATATGTCTAATTTAGTCACTAAATTTGTAGTCAAATACAATGTTATGGGTAGGTACTTAACACAAGAAGAAGTCATAACTAGGCTGACAAACACATTCGGTGATAAATTAGACATATCTAAAGTTAAATATATAGATGCTAAAACCAAAGTTAAAGTTAAATGCAACGTATGCTCTCATGAGTTTGAAGCTAAACCGCTTCATTTGTTCAACGGGCATGGATGTCCAAAATGTGCTAGAGCACTTGTAGGAAAGAAATGCAGAAATAGTACTGATAAGTTTATAGAGAAAGCTAATAAAGTACATAATTATAAATATGACTACTCTAAAGTTACATATGTTACTAATAGAGTCAATGTCTGTATAGTATGCCCTATTCATGGTGAGTTCTACCAGACTCCTCACTCACACCTATCAGGCAGAGGATGTCCGAAATGTTTATATAAGTCACAATATAATCTATATAACAGGTTGTGTAACGAGCTTCCAAATTTGGAAATATTATATGAATATAGTCCGGATTGGCTAGGTAAGCAAAGATTTGACATCTACATACCTAAATATAATATTGCTATAGAATATAATGGAGAGCAGCATTATAAACCTATGGCTAAGTTTGGAGGAGTAATTGGATATAATAAAACTGTTGAAAGAGACAGTCACAAACTAGAGAAATGTAAAGCTAATAACTGTAAGTTATATGTTTTAAGGTATAACTATAAGAATAATGACTTGCAAGAGATAATAAACACAATTCAATCTTTAAATTAATATAATTATGAAAATTCAAAGTAAAGTAGCTAGATTTATGCAACAAGGTGGTGCAGCTCCTGTACCACAAGACCCAGCAGCAGGAGGCGCACCTGCTGAAGGAGCACCAATGGAAGGCGGAGCACCGGAAGGAGCACAAGCAGGTAATCCTATGGAACAGATTCTTCAAGTGGCAGCACAGGCAGTGCAAACAGGTAACTGCGAAGCAGCTCTAGCTGTATGTCAGACTCTTATGTCGGCAGCACAGGGAGGTATGGGACCTGGAGAAGCTCCTCAAGAGGAACCAACCTTTGCAAGAAATGGTTCTAAACTTAGAAGAGTTAGATAATCATTTAACAAGTTAGAAAGGGGCATATATCAAACAGTATATGTCCCTTTCTTAGTTTATAATACGATATGTCACAAGCAATAAGAAAGTATCAAACTGGTGGCAAGTCCTCACAAGAACCAGAGCTGTTTGAGTGGAAAGATGTTAACAAATATAACAAATCAGATTTAGTATCTGGCTTATATAGAAACATTGACACCTATATACAGAATAACGGACTAAAAGGGGACAAAGCTGACCAATTCAGAAAGGCTGCTGGTCAATTCATAGAAGGTCTTAAGTCCGGGACTGTGACTATGAATGGAGACGGAACCTTTACAGATGCTTCTGGGCAAATGAGCAGTACTGGTAAATATGACAAGAAATTTCTAGGATTAGGTACTAAGAATACAGAGAATAATGCATTTAACAGAGTTGGTGATTATGCATTAAGCTATATTAAAGGTATGAGTCCTTATAAGGCACAGGTTGAAGAGAAACCTCAAACTAAAGCAGCTCCAATTTCATTTAAACAAAGACTAGCTAATATAGCTATGGGAGGAAACTGGGATGATAGTCTATGGAGGAAGTTTAATTCGCAAGACCGCTTAGGATTCCTAAGACAAGCAATACAATCTAGTCATAATGATTTCATTAATAATCCAGAAGCAGAATATAACAAAGATGTATTCGGAACTAGAGAGAATTGGATAGAGAGAAGCTCTAATCTATTAAAAGCTCTAGAAGACAATAAATATGACCCTGAAGACCTAAAATTCTCTGCCGCTATGGGCTATGGAGATTTAGGCGCTTATCTAAATGATGAAGTCTCTAAAGGAGGTAGTGATGTAAACTTGATAGATGCTTACAGGGAGTTCTTAATAGCAGATGCCAAAAGTAAAGGAATATTAGGAGACGAAGCAATTAACGCCTATGTAGAGAAAGGTCTAAGAGACCAAGCTAATAAGGAGAAAGAAATAATAGATACTAATAAGGCTGAACTGAAGACTGAAGCTACTAAGAAATACTTTGAGGATTATAGAAAGAATAATCCGTTTAAATCTTCCATGTCAGGACATTTCGGCAATGTTAATCCTAATTACAATATTGGCAATTTACTGGATTACTTGAAAGGTCAACCAGATATGGCAAATTATTTTACCAATGTATTAGGAAGAACCTCATTTAGACCAGACAACGGACAGCATATAGTTAATAATATGGATGCTGCCTTGAGTGTCATGAGGTCACAGTTCCCAGACATAGGCGATGGCTTTGTAGCAGTGCCCACTACATATGATTTCAATAATTATACTAGTATAGCATATAATCCTGAAACTAAACAGTACAAGGAAGTATCTATGCTAGATATACCTGCGTTGCAACAGATAGCCTATGCTCATTATGAGAATCCTACTGATAGTTCAAAACCTAGAGTTGCTCCTAGAGTACCAAAGCGGGGAGGTTCATATTTCCAACAGGGAGGAAGTATAGGGTTTAATAGGGAAGCTGCTAACGCTGAAATACTTAAAGCTATTAAGGAGAGAGACGCTAAACGTCAAGCTGACAAGGAAGCTAAAGTAGAACAATCTGTAGCATCTGGTAAATCTCCACAACAAGCTGTCAATGATAGTAGGAAGCCAGCAGATACTGGATTCACTGCTTCTGATTATGCAAGGCTTGGGGCTATAGGTGCTGATTTAATATCCATGATACCTGGAGCTGGGGTAGTAGGTTATGCTGGAACACTAGCCAATTTTGGAGCTGATTGGGGCCAAGATGGTCTTGACCGGGGAGATGTAGGACGTTTAGCTATGAATTTAGGTTTAGATACAGTTGGATTAATTCCCGGACTAGGCGCAGCGGCTAAAGGCAGTAAGGTAGTCAAAAGTCTCATAAAATGGACTCCAAGACTATTATCGGCAGCAGCTGCAATAAACTATACAGGCCCTGGTATAGAATCGGCTAGAAAGCTAGTCACTAACCCAAAAGACCTTTCTGTAGATGATTATAGAAACTTAGCTGAATTAATAAAAGTTGTAGTTGGGGGTGGTAAAGGAGTTAAACGCCAAATACAATCTAGACAACTTAGAAATGCCGCTGCTACTGGAAATTATGTAATAACTAGCGCTACTGGTAAAGAATACACTGTTACCGGAGCACAGTTGGACGAGATAGCTAGTCATGGTAAACTCAAAGACCAACAGGCAGCTTTCCAGAAAATTACTAAGAGTAATGATAGATTAGGTCGTCAGGTTAATTTCTCATGGCACAATCTGTTTATAACCAGTTTGCCCAATTCTGTAGTAAGACCAGAATATAACTTCAACAAAACTAAAATAGTTAGTACTACTAAAGGTGATATTGAAGTGCCTCTAGTCTATTCAAATTCAGAGAAAGAAATAGTTAAAAGAATGCAAACTGGAGTTATATCTATTCCTGGTCTTGATAAGCCAGCTCAATGGTACAACTCTTTCAAATACAGAAATCTTAATAAAGGTCAAGCTAAGTCTAAGACTAAAAAGAAGTCTAAGGATGACAGAGCTACTAAGAAAGCTAACGGAGGAGTGTTAATTCCTAAATATCAAGGAGGTAAAGCTATACGTAATGTACAATCTGCTAATGATTTGAATTGGAACACGGACGTCTTAGGAAGTGCTGGTTACAACGACACATTAGGCATGATTAACCCAGCAAATGCTAGTACATACAATAATATGCAAAGAGATTACAGTAATCTTGGATTTACTGCTACTAAGCCCGGGGCTTCTAGATTATCTTATAATCAGAACGTAGCTAACTATCAGACTAACTTTAATACTAATACTAAAGTGAATACTGGAACTATGGCTAGTCTGGTTAAATCTGGCAGAATAACAGGTAGAGGTGGAAGTTCTGACAAGGGTACTCAATGGACTGCTGACGGATATGCAGGAGACCAAACTTGGTTAAGACATTTAGGAACTAACAATATTAGTGCTGACAATTTAGCTAAAGTTAGAGCCGGAGTTAATGATAATATTGATGTTATTAAGAACTTAAATACTGGAATGTTAAACTTTATGCCTAAAGCTAAGGCAGCAGGTATTACTAGTGGAAATCCACAACCAACTATGCCAACTAAACTAGAATCTCCAGTTCCAGCTATGGGTAGTAAGCCTACTAAGAAGCAAATTAGAGATGCCGAAAGGTCACAGAAAGCTGCCGGAGACGGTACTGTACGCGGAGCAGCTGGAGGTGAAAAGAAAGGTTTAGGAGGTTTTAGTGTGTTGCCAGAGGATGTGATAGCATTAGGTAGAATGGTTGGAGGATTGGCAACTAATAACAAGGCAGCTGAACAGTACAAAGCTGGATTAAAACCATTACTAATAGATACATATGAAAACACTGTACCTATTACTGGCAACTACTTTGCTAAGGCATCTGCTGATAGGCAAGCTTCTAATTTGACATCTCTTGCCGCTAGACCTAGAACTTCTGATGCATCACTTCAGCTTGCTGGAGAATTAGAAGCGCAGAATAAGGCTGGTGATATAAGATTCCAAGGAGATATGGCTGATGCGGATATGTTCTACAAGACCAGAATGATGGCTCAACAAGAGTCAGATGCAGCTAAGGCAAGAAGAACCGATGTTGCTAATAGGAATAGAGCTTCTATGCTACAAATTGATGCTGCTAAGGCGCAAATTGATTCTGCTAAGACTACAGCTAATTATCAGCAAGTTATTAATCCTTACCTATCTGGCATTGAAAATCAATTCAGACAGAATAGAGCAGCTCGTAAACAATACGATGCTGAATCTTATAGACAAGGGTTACTATCTACAATGCAGCCACAATATGATGCAGCAGTTCAAGCTGGAGATACAGCTAAACAGCAACAACTATTAAGACAGTACAATACAGATATGCTTAATTATTCTAGAAACAATGTTGGAATGCCTTGGATGTTCCAAAGAACTACTCCTTCTCCTAATGCCCCATATACTTATGCTAAGGGTGGAAGGTTGACAGCCCAGGAAAGGATTATAATTCAAAGAGCTAAGGATTTCAACAGAAGAATGCTAGCAGATAATAAGCAATTCCATAAAGACATAATGGCAGCGAAGAAGCAACATGCTGATATGATTAAACATATGTCTTCATTAACTTCTGAACTAATTAAGAAAGGAATGTCATGGAAATAATAAATAAAATACAGAAGCTACAGGGCGGGGGTATTCCCGCCTTTGTTAGCTATACTAACGTTCCTCAACCGCAACCTACAGCTCCTTATGTTGAAGGGGGAATGAGCAGCAATGCAGAAGCAGATAAGAATACAATAGGAGGTATAGATAAGTCACTGATTACCGCTCTGTATAAAGAAGGCCTTATTAGTGACACCGATGCAGTAGCTGAAGAAATAGGTAATCTATTCAGTAGTCAGAACAACCCATTCAATCCAAATCAAACTGCCACAGCTTATAGAAGAACTCTTCAACTAATGGCAAGACTTAGAGAGGGTAAAACTCAATTAAAAGATGCTATAGCGGAGTCACAGAAGAATGGTTCATTTGGTGAAATGGCATTTACTACTGACGGCAGATATTATGTAATGGGAGAGGACGGAATTACTACCAAAGCAACTCTAGAGCAAGGTGATAGAGTTCTTACTAATGCAGACCTGGCTGACCTACGAGCTAATAAATTACCGTATGCTAATAATATATCAACTGTAATTGCTAATGGAGTTAGCATGGATAGTATTAATAAGACAGTATGGGACCTTATTGGTAAAATAGGTAAGGATAGTACTTCCAAAGAGTTCTTTAGAACTAAGAAAGGTAAAGATATAAAGGAGGGGATAGACGAATTACTAGCTGCTGGACAGGACGGAGTGTATAAAATTACAGAAAGTAATACTGACCAATCAAAGAAGGCTAAAGTAGCTCTTACTTACTTGCTGTCTACCATGCCTAATAATGCTAAGGCTTTACTAAGAGGTAAGGCTGCATTGTCTGGATTGGACCCTACTAAAGGTGCATATGAATTACTGGCTGGTATGATTTCATCTGGAATTGATTCTGACTATTCTATTAAAGTAGATTATGATAAGAATGCCACAGAGGGAGCATCTGAATCTGGCTCTAAATCTAATAAGACTATGCAGATTAAACCTATTATGTCTTATTACATGGGGGAGAATGGAGATGCTGGTAAATACATACTTAATCCCGGACAAGGTTACCAAATGGAAGCGGATGCTGTATTTTATGGTACACCACAAGGACAAGATGGTAACTTAGTTGCTAAAGGCTCATTAGAGTCATTACTAATGTCTGGAATTGGAGGTATTGTTGACAGTAATAGCATTCATTTAGGCAATCAGAAAGTTGATTCTTCTAAATTTGGGCAGGTGCTGTATGACGGAACTCAACTTGCAAGGGCAGTTCTACCATACACATATGACCAAAACGGCAGTATAGCTCCAGACTTTGAACTTATGCCTAGATTCATTGAAGCTCAAAAAGAAATAGAATCCAGAGGAGCTAATATAAGTGCTGATGAAGTGCAGAGCATACTTATGAAGCATGACTTAGAAGGATATATGGTGCAAGATGCTAACGGAAGACTAGTTTGGGACAAATCTAAATTCCGTCCTTTCTTAATGACTAACGTATATGCTAGCGGGGAAGACCCATGGTTTGGCAGCAAGAAAGGTGCGATTGATGTAGATAGGGCAGGGGAAGGTTATATGACTAATATCAGAAGTATGCCTAATGTTGACCCTGATGATATAGAGAACTTATTTAAAGGAACACTTGGAATGAAACCTTATGATGACATATATAGAACAGTTGCTTATATGCCACTAAGAGAGAGTGCTGGATTAGCTCTTAACGTCGCTGGCGAGAATCCTACTGTACCTGCTGACTGGGGAGATATGACAATCCTAAAGGGAAGGGCAGCTAGAGCATCCAAATTAGACTCATTTATGACTCCAAGTACATCTAAAATATTAAATAATTGATATGAATGATATAAAGAAACCTAATGATTGGTTTGTAGCTCAATTAGAGAATCCTTCATTTACTATGGACAATTTTAGAGATGTGGGATTAACAGCTGATAATACTGGATTACTAGATAAGAATACTTACAGGAATAGTAAGTTTGTCCAAGAAATGTTTAAGGATGAGAATGGTAAGTTTAATGAAGTGGCATTTAACCAAAAGTATGATAGTGCTGCATTTACTTATCAAAAGTTTGCCAACGACCAATTCGAGGATACAATCATGGAGGACGTTGATTGGGACCCATATTCACAATTAAAACCTAATGATGCAGAGGATAGACCTATTAATTTTAATATTAGAAGGGTACTTAATCCTGATAGATTGAAGACTGGTGTGTCACAAATAGGACGCACAGATAATAGAGAATGGACAGCATCAGAACTAGCACAAACACAGAAGGTATTTAACTACGAAACTGGTAAGTACGAAGACTATACTCCTAATGATAATGTTCTATTTGGCAGCCCATTAGGTTTCTTGAAATCACTTTCAGAACCTTTAGTACTTGCCCAATGGGATTCAGACGGAGAGCATAAAGACCCATATTCTGGCAGAATAGTTAAGCATAGTAAAGGTGACCTTAAATACAATGACGAAGGAACCTACTACTATGAGACACTAGCCGGAAGAGAAGCTTATGGTCGTAAGTTTAAATCTATGTTTGACAGTTTCACAGTAGACGGTTCTGCTGCTAATAAATATGACTTCTTTGATTCTGACGGACTTGATAAGTCTGTTACTGGTACTGTTATGAAGACAGTGACCTCACTAGCACCTTTATTTGTACCTTATGTGAATTTGGTATATGGAGGAGCTATGATTGGTGCCCAGTTAATGGATATATTGCCTACTATTTATAAATCTACTCTAGGATTAAATGAGGATACTCCCACAGCTAATCTAATACAAGGTATAGGTAGAACATTTAAAGGCTCTAAATCAGAATACTCTCAAGGTAAATTGATGTCAGCAGAGAATTTCTTTGACTTAGTAACCGATGTGGCATTACAGTGGGGACAGCAAAGAACTATCTTCAAAGGCATGAATGCATTGTTAGGTACGGACAAGAAGTACAAAGCTGCAATGCAAGCTGCTGATTTGGAATCAACTAGACTACTTGCTTCTAATCCTGATAAATACAAAGGAGCTATAGGCAGTTTATATGAGATGAACAGGCTTAAAGGAACAAAAGCATTTGAGACTATTCTTAAAAGAAATAACAGAATGGCAGCTAATACAGCTCTAGGTTATATGGCTATGATGCAAGGTCTTGAGACTTTTGAAGATGCTATAGAGCAAGGAGCTGATAGAGCAGAAGCAGCAGCTATAGCATGGGGAGCAGTAGCTGGTATGTATGCAGTTGATAGAACTGGACTTGGTGAATTATTCTTCCCAGAGCTTAAAGGAGACGCTCTCACTTATAGAAAGGCTATCTCACAAGTAACTGGAGAAATTAATAAGGGATTGGGTCAACTTGCTACCAGTAACATGCCTAAGCCTAACAAGCTGGCTAAGATGTTTAATACTGCTAAACAATACTCTTCTAATTATTGGTCTGACATTAGAAATCATACTACAGGATTCGTAGGTAAGGCCATAGGTGAAGGTCTGGAAGAAATGTTTGAAGAATTGGTAGTTGACCTATCGAAAGCTACATTTAACTGGGCTCAGGAAATGGGTTACACTAAGAGTAAACAGAAACTCGACGCTTGGGAGAATGCAGCTGAAAGATATGGTATGAACTTCTTCGGAGGAGCCCTTGGTGGTGCTATCTTCTATGGTGTAAATATTGCACAGAATAGAAAGGCTACTAATGAACAGACTAACCAAGAACTTATCTACCTTATTAGAAATGGTAGAACTAGTGAGTTAATGGAAGAGCTGAATGATATGCGGAGAAAGGGCAAGCTTGGTAATAAGAATCTATCTGCTACTAAGACAGAAGATACAGACCAAGGCACAATATGGACCTCTCCTACTACTCCTAGTGACAATCAAAACGAAGCAGTCTATACCATGACTAAGAATTACCTACAGCATCTTGACGCTGTTATTAATCAAGAAGGGCTTAACTTCTCTGATGAACAGCTTCTTGACAAAATGGTAATGGGAGACGTTAGGATGAAAGCTCTAGCTAGCTTTGAGGTATCAGACGGGCAGAAGTTCGGTAGAGCTATAGAGAACGGATATAATGGCAAAATGCTTCAGGATTTTAACAGTTTAGTTTCTGACATTGTAGAAGTTCGTAGAAAAATAGCTGCATTAGAGTCTAATACACAAGACACTGGAACAGAAAGTAAGAAGAGTACTACTTATGCTGACGACTTACAAAGGCTAAGACAAGAGAAGGCTGACCTTGATTTGAAGAAACAGAAATTCCTAGACGGAACATTCTCTGAATACTATACTGGTCAAATGCTGTTCGCTATTGATAATAGTGTAAATGCATTCTTCTATGCACCAACATTTAGGGATTTTGTTGAGTTTAAATCAGGACAAAGATTCCAAGATATGGCTCCAGAACAAGTTAAAGGTTACGAGTCTGATTATGCATCTTATAAACAGCAAGACAAGATGCAAGCTCTTGATACAGCATATGGTATATTTAAGAAACTCAATAAAGATTTCTCTACTAAACTTGAAGAAGGTACAGTAGCTTATGATGATTATTATAAGTTCAAAGCATGGGCATATAATAATCTAATCGATTTAAGAGCCACTGTTGACAAGTTAGATGTGCCAGAAGGTGCTGATGCTGAACAGGTACTTATTTCTAAATTAGGAATAGACAAGAATATTAGACCAGTACTAAACAAGAAGTTCGTAAGAGAAAGATTCTCTCCTATTGAAGGTGAGTCTGAAGTTGACGCAGACCTAAGACGTCAAGCTATTGAAGTTCAGAATCTAGAAGTAATCGGAAGAGTGCAAGCTGTAATACAACAAGCTATGCAGTTTGGATTTATGGATGCTGATACCAAGGAGATTCTATTAAGTGTACTTGGAGACAAAATCTCTAATGAAGCAGCATTTGATGCAGTGTTAAAAGCTATTGCAAATGATGTACCAGTTTTAGATATAGACGGGAACAGAATACCACATCCTATATATGATGCCTTATTAGAAACATTAAAAGACATAGACGGTAATAATTTGGATACTGTTATAGACAATATTCATAATATTCTTCATTCTGATGTACATAGAAAGAGACTTGTTTATGACACTTTAGACTTCATGGACAACAATGGGGATGTGTACCCTTCGGAAGACGCTCCTATAGTAATGGAGAAAGTCGAAGAGAGAATAAATAATTTCGAGAAGACATTTGTACAAGCAGCTAAGGATATGGAAAGTCTTGTAATGTCTAATCCTACTAATGCTACTATAGCTCAATTAAGGAAGGATGTTTTACAAATCAAAACTAGTCCAGTATATGATTTCCTTGACCAACTTACTAATACTGTATATGGAAGCAAACTCACTATCTTTGACTTACTAAGAGATGAGAATAGAAGACTAGAGAACGCCCCTTCTGTATCTGACTACGTATTGGACGGTAATAAGGAGAAGGAAATAGACCAAGCATTCAAAATCATAGACATGCTTAGCGCTGTTATCGATGCCAGTTCTACTACTGATTTAGACATCAATAATCCATTTGGGCACAATGCTACTATGAATTACTTCTTAGAAACCTACTTCCCAAAGGAAGAGAAATATGGGATTATTAGAGGTGATATAGCTGCAATCATGAAAGAGGAGTTGGCATTAATAACTAGGCAACTCACATTCTTGAAAGAGTTGTCCAGAATGAATGCTGTTAATCAGTTCAGCAAACATGGTAGAACAGGTCAACAAATATCTAAATTGACAGCTAATATATTAAAGGGTAAGGATAGATATCAGTTCCTAAAAGAACTTAAATATAAAGGCATGCAGCTATTTAAAGATATAGATACTATACCAACTCCTACTCTTGATGATATTGATAATGTTAGCTACGACAATCCGCTTATCTCTAAGGAACTTAGTTCGTTACAGAACAAACTGTATGACAACTTCCAGGAGATAGTGCAAACTACTGGAGATTCTCCACAAGTTATATTGAAGGACCTATTCTCTGATGTAAGAAATCAATTCAACATTAATAACTTGGTAGAGCAAAGGAACACCAAATTTAGTCCGGAGACTAAATCTTTGGAGGATTATGATGTTTATATGCTGCTACATGCAATGGTAGCTCTTAAAAAGTCAGATTTTGATTATTACCTAAGAGAATCTCTTGTTGAGACAGACGCTAATTATGCTCCTTTATATTCACAAGAATATGCTGCATATTTGGCTACAGCTATGGCAGTTAATCCGGATATAATGAATGCTGCTGTTAATAATATAGATACTCCTAAAGGAACTTATGGTAGTGAGTTAATACGATACTGGAACACTGTAATGGTAGACGGTATTGGTGGTGCTGGTAAGACAGCTGTTATTGCTAAGTTAATTCAGAACATTGTTAAGAAGTACTATCCTGATGCAGAGATATGGAAAGTAGGTCCAACTAAACAGCAAGTAGATAATCTAGTGTCTTCTTTAGGAAGTGAAGGCAAAGCGTTTACTATAGAGGATTTAATGAGTCATGTATTGGGAGAATCTAACTATGCAGAGCTGTCTAATGACATATTACATAATAATAAGGAGTCTAAGCAGTTCACAATAGAAGAACTTGGCCCCATTACATCGCCTGGTGGAACAGTAATGGAATCTTATAGAGCTGCCATTATCAATGAAGATATAGAGTATAACGATGTTCAAACTCCGAGGCTTGTATTTATTGATGAGGCTACTTGGGTAAATAGCCTTTATATGCAACATTTGTCTAACTGGGCACATAAGAATAATGTAACTATTGTTCCACTAGGAGACTTAAATCAGAATGGATATGAAAATCCTACTATTAGTGTCTACAATGTTAAGTCATCTGAATCTTTAATGGTTAGAACTCCTAAGCTGGATATTAGCTTACGTATTACTAATACTCAACAGAATGATAATAATACTACGGTAAATGCGGCTTTGAGTGTGTTGACATTTACTCCAGAACAAATGGCTGATTCAGAGAGTCAAGCTAATGCTGTTAATAATGTCAAAGATACAATAAGTAACATGATGGAGTTACATTATTATCAAGACGGAGACAATATCCTTAATGGAAGTAAATTTGTCACTGCTATTACCGAAGACGACGTTAGACAAATACTAGAAAGGGACGGAGAAGTTGGATATGTGTATGATGATGAGAATACTCCTACTTACAAAATGCTAACCAATATGGCAGATAGTAGGATTATTATGCGTACTCCTAAATCAGTTCAAGGTTCTGAGTTTAAACATGCTATAATTGATGTAAACTTCAGTAAGTATAATACAAATACAGTCTCTGGACTTATTGATTATATGAAGTCATTTTATACTATGATGTCTCGTTCTAAGGACGGAGCTTACTTTATTAATAGCAACATGGGAACTATTATCAAAGAAGCTAATTTACGTCAAGATGAATATACATCTACTACTTCTGACCCTTCTGCTGTGATAGATAGATTCAAGGTAATTAGAATGGCTGCATTTGATGCCGAATTAGAGGGATATACTCCTTCTAGGAAAGCCCAAGAGCCACCTATGCCTGAACCTGCTCCAGTTAATCCAGAAGAAGCTCCGGAGCCAGTAAAATCTACTGATATACCAGAGCCTACTCCTACAACTGAAGAGAAACCTAAGGAGGTACAAGCTCCTACATTTATACCGCCTAGCAGAACTATGACTGGCACTAATGAGCTTGAAAATGAGTTCTTAGCAGATATAGAGGGCAAAGGAGAAGAATCTGTTATAGATGAATCATTACTAAGTGAACCTCTTTCTGGAATTAGAGCATACGGTTGGTACATGAGATACGGTATGGCAGAAACTTCCGATGGTAAATTCACTAGAGTGGTAAGGAATGATGTAGTTGATGATTTGAATGTCTTCACTAGAAGTAATGTAGAGTACGATACTAATACATTACAACCTGCCAAGGATATGTTAGTAGACGTTAGAAACTACCTAGCATTTGGCGAGAAGTTTGATGCTGATTTCATTCAGAAACTAAGTGATAATGGCTATAAATACTTAGCTGGACTAGGTACAGAAGTTTGGAACAATGGTACGTTCAATCTGGAAATTAGGAAAGATGATACTAACGAAGAAGGTACTGACAAGGCTAGAGACAAACAGGGTTATGACTCTACTAAAGTAGAACCTGTTGCGTTCAATATAGTATATAGAATACCCATGGAGAAAGGTAATGATTTACAATTTACTATAGGTAAATTAACTAATCCTGATACTTGGCAGAAATGGAACAACAGTAATGGTAAAGATGCTGATATTGCTGCTAGAATTAATAAGTACAAGAAGTGGTATAAGAATATGCAGAAGGAAATCTTAGATAATCCTAGTACTGTTAAATACCTTGGAATTGATGAAAGCGACATATCATTCTCTGCTGCGACTAGACTTAAGAAAGTTCCAGACCAAACTTGGAACTTGGATAAGGTTAGAGAAGCATTTCCCAATGCCATTATTAGTCCGATGTATCTTTATGCAGGACATGGTGGAGTAGCTATGGTAGATAAGTCTGTAAGAGGTAAAGGTGTAGTATTTGCCACTTCTAACAAACATCTTAAAATTGACGGAGAGAAGGTAACTGAATCTAATCTTGCAGAGATGTATCTAAGAATGCAGAAGAAGCGTAAAGCTGCACTAGATGAAGCCAAATCTAGAGGTCTTAGTGATAAGGAGGCTCAAGCTGAAGTAGCTAAGACGGTACCACCACTTATAAGAATGATAGTAGCTAATTCTAATGGAACCTTTATTGATAATTACTTTAGACTGTCTTTTAATGATTTAGTTCATACTGCTGATGACGGTAAAACTAAATTAGACAAGAATCAAGTAAAGGAATATTTAGGAACATTTGGAAGTAATACTACTGCTGCCAGAATGCTAGTAAGTATGTGGAATTACAGGTCTGGATTAAAGAACTTCATTAAGGCTTATGACACTTACAGGCAGGCTAATAACCTTGATGATGTTAGAGGTACTTCTGAAGTTAATGAGTTTAATAGGCTGATTGACCAGTCTACTGTGGACGGACAGAAGAGAGTTCCTTGGGATTCTTCTATTTATAATGGATTTATGTTTAGACTTACATATGCAGATGCTATTAAGACTAATGCTCCTGGTATGGTAGTAAGACCTATAAATTTAAGTAGAAATGAATGGCAAACATTTGACTCTAACGGTAAAGTTCCTAGAACTCTTACATACGGTGTTTACATAGACCCTAAAGTAGCTCAAGCTCAACTATCTATATTGGATAATCTATTTAGTATATTAGAAGAGTATATTTCATTACCGGGTAATCCGAACTTCACCATAGCTACTAACGGCAGAGATATGGACAATATCTTAGCACAGTTAATAGCTGACGACGGAGCCATAGAATTGACTGACGGTAAGAATACTTATAAACATGCAGCATCTAATATAGGTGGAATGGGTGGTTCATTCAAAATGGTTGGATTGTTATCATCAGTTTACAAACTATTCTCCGCTGGTAAGAAATCAGATGAAAGTTATGTATTCCGAGCTAAAGCTAGAGACGGTAAAATGAAGGAAACTAGATTAGAGGAGTTATCATTTAATATAGTTAGGGCAGTTAGAGATGCAGGTAGAGATAACTACTTCTCTGTACTAAATAACATGTTTAATGTGATATTCCATGGCACTCCAACTATTAAAGAAGGAGCTGCAACTACTACATATGCTCCATTTATAAATGGAATATATTATACTCCTAGAACTCCGACTTCACATGATAGTAGACCTTCTGATTTCTATCCAACTAGAAATAATGACAATCAATTCTATATTGATACTGCTATAGAAAGTCCTAACTTTGAAATAACCATTGACCCTACTGTATTATCAGAGAGACAATTTAATAAAGGAGTTCCACATAACAGACAGTCAGAGTTTGATAATAACATTACGTTAATTGCTAATGGAGTATCCAGTGCTTTCACTGGTTACACCTCAATAGACCAAATCCTTAATGATGCACGCAATGAATATCTAGAGAAAGGTGATATTGCATTAGATGAAATATTAAAAGGAGTAGCAACTAAGGTAAATACTAGTCTTACTAATGACATAAATAACAGACAGCTATTAATTAATAATGACCCTGTAATTCATCTAGATATGACTGTTGATGTTAACAACATGCCAGTCATTAATAAGGTACATACTCTATTACAGGAAATAAATGTTAAGAGTCCGTCTGTACTACCCAAAACTAAAGACGGAGAGATTGATACTACGGGTATTCAAAATGTTGATTATAGTAGTGGTAATTTACAAGATTTTACAGTATATTTGCAAGGTGGACAAACAATTAAAGGAAGCATTATTGGAAGTGAAGTTAATATAGTTGATACAGTGATGTATGAAGTTCCATTTGACCCTAATAGAGAACAGAAACTCAAGATATTCGAAGATACCATTGGAGACCATGAGAATCTTAGGGAGACCGAAATCATGACTGTTATCCAAGAATTGAGAGCTGCTACCTCTCTTACTCCGGAAGCTGCTGATGCACTTCTTAATAAGATAAGATTAGTGGACAATCACTTCGAAGGTTACTTGACTGATGAGCAACTTGACGACCCTGACATATTAGATGTTATGGAATATATTAACAGTCTTGCTAATAATAAGCAAATAATTGATAGTCAGAACTGTAAATTAAATATATAAGAATAATGGCATGTACTAACTTTGACATAGGACTACATAGGATTGATGCCGAAAGTGTCCTTAGAGGAACAGTACTTAAGTTTAGAAAGGCTGAACCATTGTCTACTACAGACTTTGTTCAGCATTTCTTTACTAACTTGAAAGGTACTAACCTATTCAACCTAGAAAGCGAGGCAGAGTATGTCTCGCTTTCTAAGGTTTTTGAAGATTATATTAAAACATCAAGAATACTTAAAGATACACAGAAAGAACAGTTGTTAGCTGAATATGCACAACCTCTAGGTCAGAATTTTGGACTTTCTCCTGAAGCAACTACAATTGAAGTAGCTGATAAAGACCTTATCATTCCGGATGCTCCAGAGAATATCAATAATGAGGTTTCCAACTCGGAGAAGAGAATACTTACTCCGTCTCTGAATGATACGTATGGCTCTGCTACAGTAGTAAAAGAGTACATGCTAAATCAATTCAGATATAATATAATTGAATCGTCTTTAGTTAATTTTACTGATGGTAAATTAATCAAGACTACTGATGATTTGAACATATATATTGCTAAATATAAGAATACTATGTTCAAGAATTTGGTCGATTATATTAAAATGACTAATGAAGAAGATGGAATTATTACAGATTTCAATATGCCTAATGCTATCTACATAGATGGAACTCCAGATGTGGAAGGTATGCAGAAAGTTCTTAGACTAGCTGATGAGTTGTTTAAGGATATGCCTAGGTCTAAACTAGACAATGCATATGTCTCAAGAAAGCAGAAGTTCGGAGACCTATATAAGAATCAAATGCTGATTGATGCGTTTAATGCTTGGGCTGTACTGTCGAATGGTAATTTTGATACTATTCTTAAGAATCTATTCGGAAAGAATATGGAGATTAAGAATAAGGGATACATTGGAATAGAAATTCCTGTATCAGTTAATAAATATCAATTTAGAGCTGGTTCTAACATGGTTAAAACCTGGAGAACTAATGAGAATGTGGATGCAATATCTGAAATAGGTAATGTGTCTAGGTTACTTATTGAGCAAACTCCTGTGCTTAACTTTACCACTGGAGAGCAAATAAGGGACAATTACCTTACACTTAAACAGTTCTTGCACTCAATGAATAAGCTTAAAGATGAAGCAAACTTCCTATACTTTGGAGATAGACTGCAAGAATTAGTTATTAACTTCCATTCAGCTCCTAATTATTACTTGAAGAGGATTCTTGAAGAAATTATTAACAATGGGGGAGGTTCTAGAATATTTCAAATAAATGATTTGAATGTATTTAAATCTATTTATGAGAAGTTCTATAATGATAGTAGAGCTAACTCTCTATATAACATTATTAATAATGATTACAAGCAATCCAAAGCTATAACCACTTATGATTTACTTGATTCAATATCTGGAGTTGTAGATAGAACTAATAATGCTAAGTACATTCAGTATGCCATGAATCAAGACACAAATGACCTAGATTCTATGGAAATTAAACAAACTAATGTCAATAGGCGTAAAATCCAGAGAGAGAATGATATTGATATTAGTAATGAATTACGTGGTAACAGACAAGAATTACTTGATAAGTGGGGAGTAGAAGTACACAATGCTACTCTGGGAGACATCTCATTTAAATTACCTTATAATGGCGACACTATTACTCTTATATATAATAGGGCTGCTATTGGTAGTAAAGGTCAAAAGAAGCTTGAGCTAAGTCCTTCTGATAAGGTTAAATATGGTTCATTAGATACTATATTAAAAGAGCCTTCATTTACTACACTAAAAGCAATCTATGAAGAGAATAACCCTCAAACTATAACTCCGCAAGAAAGATTATATGTATCTCTGGTAGAGTTTATGGACGATTTCATTAATACTAGATTCCTAAATGGCAACATAGATTTACTAGCGGCATTTAAGAATGTAAAAGAAGCAGACAATCTAAAATATCTAACAGAGAACCTAATGTCTCTAGCTAATAGTTCTGCATTTGTGAATACAGTGTACAACGAATTTGAAACTAATAATCCAGACAATCTAGACCTGTATTCATTTATTAAGACTCTTAAATACTATACTGATAAAGTTGATGAGGATAGTCCAGAAGCTAGATTCTACTACGACAAGTCATCCAATTCACTAAAAGCTATTGATGGTGCTTTAATTAACACTTTGAATGATTTAGTAGCAGCAGAGCAAATAGTAACTGGAGAAATATTTAAATCTGTTATTAAGAACGCTGAAGGTAATAATATTCCTAATAGTAGGATTGCTAATTTAGCTGGATTGACTAGAAGATACGTTACAAGAACCATTGTAGAGAATCCAAACTCTTCTTTAAAGAATACATTATTTGGATTAAATCCAGGTATGCTTAGAGGCACATCAATTAAAACCGATGTTGTTAGTAGAACTGGAGTTAAGAAGAGTGCTACTAGTTTCTCTGTAGCGGAGATTGGATATTCTTCAATATTATATGACTTCTATGCTAATCTATTAAGGAAGGTTGATAAAGGGCAATCTAAGGCTATTAATGTTCAACCTACTGTATATTCTGATAAGGGAACATTCGTAATGTGGACCTTAACTGCCGATGGAATCAAACTTATTGACGAGAATGGAGAAGAGTTTACTATTGACTTACTTAATTCATCAATTTCCGATTTAAACAAAGCTATTAGGTCTACTGTTGGTTCTTACTATAAGAACACATTTAATAATGTGCTTAATGACTATAGAAATGTATATAGAGGAAGTCTTGATACATTCTTGCAGAGACTACAAGAGAATGGACTAACAGATGCTTATAATAGCATAGTTGGTAAGCAAGCAGCAGTGGATGCAGAGAATGCCAAAATAGAAGCACATAATGCTAAATTAGCAGAAGAAGTTGCTAAACAACAAGCATTAGCTGATGCGGCATTGCAGGCTGGAGATTATATGGAAATTGATGCAATTAATAACTATATATTAACAGAATTACAGCCTAAGGAACCTATTGACTTAGTAGACAAAATGACATTTAAAGACTTTCAAGCAATATTGTCAGTAACTACTAAAGGAGAATATGGTAGTATGTCTTACCGTAATGGAGTTCCTAATATTGATAATGTACATGTTAATAAGGGAGGTTCGTTTGTCCTAAATGGAAACAAGAAAGGCGGACTGTCTCCAAATGCTTTATTGAATTTTAATGCTAATGAGTTATATGCTAAGGAAGATGTGTATAATAAAATGTTCTTGAGAGAGAAGAAGAAGTTTGTCAAAGATATGATTGATAATAATATGACATTCCCTCTTAGATACGCTAACGGTAGAGTAAACTCTGTTTTAAATAAGGCATTAAATACTCTTATTCCTACTGATAAGGCATCATGGATAAACAATGATACTCAAGAATTAGTACTAGCTAAGCAAGGAGACAAGGTACTTAGTAGGTTGTCTGACTTAGATAGTACATGGTTAAGAAATGATGAAGATATTACTCTAAATCCTATTCTCGAAAGGTACTTCTTAGCTGACTTTCTAACTTCAGAGAACTTGCGACTAGTCACTACAGGTAGTAGTATAGCACATCCTAATAAAGCTAAATATGGTAAAGTTAATCCTGTGTCATTTAATGGTATAGAGTTAGAGCAATCTTCCAGAGAACTTGCAGAATTAAAGAGAAATGTAATTATACCAGGTACACTACAGTATTTCCAACAAAACAGCTTGCTAGGTATTCCTAAGACATACAGATTGGCTATTATGAGCGACGTTGCAGCATTTGTGTACAACTTTAAAGGTGAGACATCTACTGTAGATGCACATGACGGTTCTGCGTTCTGTAATCCTATTATGTCTTATTTAGAGAACTTCTCATTACAGGATTCTGCTGTAGGTGATGACAAAAAGCCTATTGGACATGACTTTAATGGGGATTATGGTACTGCTTCTTTGTTGAAATTTGCTACATTCTCTACATACAATGAAAGAATGAGAAACTCTATGAAATCTGACATTAGTCTGTATAACATGTTTAGAAAGATGTCTGATTTCAAATGGAATCAGTCTACAAACCAGTTTGATAATGCTTATGAAGGAATAGACCTTACTAAGAACATATTCGGAAACACTATGGAGCTTAAAGATGTTACTGGTGGGGAAAGAATATTCTACAGGGACGGTAATAATCATTACGAGATATTAGGTCTTGACAGAGTAGGTGACGGATTATATAATATCAGAACTCAAGCAGTTAATGAATATGGTAATCCAGTTAAAGCTGTAGGAGACGCTAATGTAATGGTTCAGTTAAATGTTCCTATTAATTCATTATTTGAATTACATGCAGCACTAGGTGGAGTATATAGTGAGTCTCTTAGAAATGGAGAACTTGCTTATAGTGATGCTTCCTTAGCCGTTACTGCTAATTATGCTAACAATGTGGGTTGGTATAGACCTAACGGAGAAATACCTTCTCAACGTAATACTATTCAGCCGCTCAAACATAAAATGATTGCTTATTTGGTTAACAAGTCTGCAATTAAAGTAGGAGCCCAAAATATAAATGGAGATAGTTCTTGGTTTGATAACAGTCCTTTAATGGAAATGGAGTTTAATACTGAAGGTCTTGGCATTCAAATGGATGCAGACCACGTAGTAACTGACCCAGAACATCAATCTACAATGACAGAGTTCTCACAGGTAATCTCTGCATTGGAAGCTATGGGATTCACTCACAGTATGGCTAAAATGGCATACAAGGACTTAGGTAGAGTGGCATTATCATCAATAGGTGGCATTAGAGATGCAGTGTATACATTAGTTGGAATTAAACCTACTGATAATCCTGATGTTAAATCTGATATTTATGAGATAGTAGGTAAAGCTATTATTAAGGAGCTTAATAAGGACGGAGATGAACTTGGTACTGCTAAGACTATTATTGAGAAAGCTAAAGCAGAGTTTGCATTAGACAGAAAGAATAATAATTCTCATGGAACTGATGTATATAAAATACCATACAGTGACCCTTCTATCTTTGGTAAAACTTTATCTTCGTTTACATCTAATATTAATAAAACTGCTATTAAGAGGAAGTTCCCAGGTATGGGTGCAGTTATGGCCCCTGCATACAATATAGTACAACAATTCCGCATAGGAGGTATTAATTATAAATATGATGATATTTACAGGATTGCTTCCGAACAAGGAATGACTCCTGATGAGTATTTACAAAGTGAGCAAGCTAAAATAGAAGCACAGCCAGCATCTACTATAGATAGATTACTTCCTGGAGATAGAATCAAATTGCCTATTCAAGAAGTAGCATCAGTAGTGGCTAGAATTAGCCAAAATGCATTAGACAAGCAAATAGCTCTTGATTTGGCTGTTAAGAGAACTCTGACAGAACTTGAGAAAGCACAGAATGGAGACGGGGAAGGTGTAGAGATAGCTAAAGCACAGGATAACTATGACAAGGCTGTGTCTGCACAAGCTAAGAATCAAGCCAATTCTTTAATGACTGTAGACCAATATCTAGCTGATAGAGGTTGGAGTATAGAGGGTAGTTACGTACCGGTATATGTAAATGATTTTGATACGTATAACTTAGTAAAAGCTAATTTCTCTCAATTCTATACTGATATTACTAGACCTACGGACTTAAAGCCAGCAGAGATTTATTGGGAAGACATGACCGGTATGAGACATAGTATATTTGATATGCCAGCTATACAAAGGTCATTCAGTGAAAGAACTAAGTATGACGGAGGTAAACTTCCTAAAGCTTTAGATTCTGAAATACAAGCACAAATACAAGCAACATTTACGTTACTAGATAATGGATATATGCCTGTAACTGGTATTCAAAAAGCAGAGTACTTAGCAGACCCAGTCGCATTCAGTGACAAATATGCAGCTAATGGCTATATTAGGGATTTAGGTAATGGAGATATTGCTATTCCTATTCAGAATCTAGTTAATAATCCTGCTGAACTTTCTATTAGTAAACTATATGTAGACCAGTTTAACTTAGGACCTAATGATAGTATTAATGATGTACTTACACAAGGATATCAGTTCTTCGTTAATAGGTATGATAAATATCACGCTCCTAAAATTAAATGGTATGATATGATGTTTACTAGAGCTAATGGTAAACATGTGTATGTTGCACTCGGAGAAACTCCTTCTCTAATGGAACATCTATCGGTTAATAAGGCACTTACTGAATCTGATTTCGTTAGAGTTGGTAATAGTGTTATGAGGGTAGATGAAAATGGTGAGAAGATGTACGAGGCTGGATTCTATGATGAAAGTGGAGAGTATCATGAAGTAGTAACATCTTACAATGCATTAGGTAATAATACTACTGAAGAAGTATTAGTAGCTAAAACTCCTGACAGTGTTATTGATATTTATGGAATGGATAGTTTTGATTCTGTTAAAATTAACCAATACACTAAGAATAAGGAAATGATGCAGCAAGTAATTGAAGCAGGTTCTGAAAGAAATGATAGATTGCTTAAATTACTATTTGATACTTATAAAGAGAACGAAGGAGAAGAGTTCAGTGTGTCTAGATTGGCTTATCAATTAGACGGAATAGAGAAGAATCAGAAGATTATAGATGCCAAGAAGAAGTTTGTATCATTCCAAAAATCACTTGAATTTACAGTAGCTCGTATTCCTGCACAGACAATGCAGTCATTTATGAAGATGAAAGCTGTTGCATTTAATGACTCTGATAAGAATGTGGTACATGTATCTCACTGGCAAACCTGGCTTCAGGGAAGTGATTATCGGCTAAACCTACCGTTTAGGTTAGCTCCATTATAAATATTGTAATCACTATAATAAATCTCGTGAACTGACGGGGAACTCCTTAGAGTCTAACCTACTAAACTAGGGCAGAAATGTACTTAGTGGCAGTAAGTAACTACTACTGGTATAGTAAAAAAGGTTAGAATTGGACAATCCGCAGCTGAGCATCCTAGATAAATATATTGATATGAGACTTGTTACTCGACAACAAAAGTCATATCTTTGTATTTATAAGGATGAAAGTTCATCGACTATCCCGTAAGGGAGTAGGAACTTTCATTTAGTGTATTAATTTAAACATTAAATGAAATGGCTAAAAGAAGTATAATTAAAAAGCTTAGTAAAGAGCAGAAGAGTCTTTTGATAGGACTCCTGCTAGGAGATGGAACAATATCTAGTAATTGTGTATTTAAGTTGAGTCATTCTGAAGCTCAAAGAGAGTATTTAGAATGGAAAGTTGGATTACTAGATGTTCATGGAATTAAAAACAATGGCGTTAAAGAGTATATATCATCTTGTGGGTATAACACTGGTAAAAAGGTATTGTATTCACAGATGTCTCTAAATCCGACCATTAAGGCTTTAAGGCGAACGGTATATACTCCAAAGAAACATATAACCAGGAAGTTATTAAATTGGATAACACCTCTAGGTTTAGCTATTTGGTATATGGATGATGGCTGTATTAATGTGAATACATCTAAGCAGCGTAGCTCTATACAACATACGATTAAAATAGCTACATGTGTGGATGAAGATACAGTCAATGTAATAATTGCTTACTTTGCTGAAGTGTGGGATATAAAGTTTAGACCTTTTAAAGAAGGTCGTGGAACATATTCAATCGCTACATCTTCAGAACTTGATTGTGACAAGTTTGTAAACATAGTAAGACCTTACATAGAGCAAGTTCCATCATTATTATATAAAATAAGAAGAGATTCAACTAAGCTTGAATTTATAGCGCAGCAGAGAGCTGCTTCCGAAGCGCGAGACACTCTTGAATTAGAGTGATGATATAGTCAGTCTTATATTGAAAGATATAAGGTAAACGGATATTGATAAGGCTTACATTATGGGTTATGATTTTGATACCAGCGGACATTATGTAGGCTGGTCTCCATATTTTAATTTTAATAGTATTGAGTCACTCAAAGCATCCGAAATGCTACCTACTCCTAATGGCAAGTTATATGCATATGGAAGTAGTGGAGTAGATATTACTAACTATCTAAACCAACTTAATAAGGAGAACTTCTATAATCCGGAATCTGTCCCAGTAATAGCAGAGATGCTTAACGCTATTGACGATGCTAGGATATTAACATATTCAGGTGAAGTTGATACCGATAATGCTAATTTCATTCTTAATAGAATTAACAATCATACTATGTATATGACTGAAGAATTTGATGAGAATGGAAAGAAAGCTAGAAACGGTAGACAGAAGATTAGAAGAAGCAACTTACTTCCTGCATTTAGAAACTCTGTATCATCTAAAATTAGCAATATTATCCAGAATTTGAAGAATATGAACCAGGCTTACTCTCCTATTGAAATGGGAGACCCACAAAGGGCGGCTAAGGAATCAGCATCTGGACAAGAAGCTAATAAGATTACCATGACATCACCTTCATCCAAATGGGTAATGCAGATGCAGAATATGGACGGTAAACAAGTAATTGGTATTGCAGCTGTAGGTGAGAAAGTATTCTTTGCTAACTGTTACTATTTCAATGAAGGTGTTAGAAATGGAGACCAAGATTGGTTAGATAATATGTTCTTCTCCACTAGATTTGAAGGCATTCAGACAATGTTAAGTGAGAATGGCAAACCTATAACAGTACCTACTCTAAGAAACATAATGGCTAACGTTAACTTCGATGATTTAGCAGTTAAGAAAGATTATTGGAGAAATTTAATAGTCAGAGCTGTAGAACAGCAATTGTCACCGGAGGATGTAGCTAGAGTAGTTCAAGAGCAATTAGGTATGCAACCAGACCAGTCATTAGTAATTTCTGCATTACTGTCAGCTGCTACTGATAATGCTAAAGAGTTGATTCTTTCTAAAATTAATGCAGGTCCTAATCTAGCTGGTATGTACTTACATATGATTATGTTAGGATTTAGTTTCAATGATATCGCTAAGTTCATGACAAGCCCGACAGTACAAACTGTAAATGACTTGATGAAGGTAAATGTATTTGATGAATATCATGACCATGCATCAGTAGACTCTGTAGTTAGAGCATTAGAAGAAGGTCCTAATATTAGAAACTACTTCGATTCTACTTCTTTAGGTAACTTCTTCAAAAGAGTACAAGAGAAACTACTTGACTCTGGAGAGGAAGCGTTCGATAAGAGAGGTAATTGGATTCAAGCTATCAAAGATAGGTTTGCAGAAGGTGATTCCATTGATGATATATTCCCAGCCGTATCTTATAGGGAACACAGATTCTTGGAAGAATATAAGTACCTACAGAAGATGAGGAATAGACTAGACATGGATAGATTTGCCGAATTTAAGAAGGTAAATAGAAGTGCTAGAGAGACAGAACTATTAGGAAGATTCTACGGACTGAATCAAGGTATGCCTACAGATTTAGGAGGTAAGATGTCCAGGTTAAATACATATGAATCTGCAATTACTAGCAGAGAGCAACTATATAAAGATGACAAATATGAGAAAGGTTATAACCCGGAAGTAGTTATTAAAAACATCCTGAATGATAAGCCTTATCTATCTGAAGAGCAAGTAAGAGCTGTGGTCAACGATGCTGTTGCACAAGGTATTACTAATGGAGGATTTAGTATGAGGAAATTCCTTGACCCAATGAACTCTGGTTATAAAAAGTCAACCATAGCTTACTATAATCTAATAAAGGGAACTTGGAATATATTCGACATGATTGATAAAATTCCTCACTTTAAGGCATTGTTCGAAGTATATAACCTTACTGATACAACTGATGTAAATATCAGTACTAAATTCAATCTAGTAAATTCCTATAGAGAAGCTCTTATTAAAGAGAATCCTACATATGGTAGAGCTGTTACTAAAGAGCAATTAAATGCACTCGGTGAGCATGTAGACGATGTACTAATCACTGGCTGGCTGGCTAAACGCAACATTACCTTCAGAATGGATGAGGGTCAGAAGTATATCGGAAATGATATGACTCTGCATGATATTAAAGAAGGAGGCGAGGTATTTAGTTTGGCTACTAATGATGGAATTGCTAACTTTAAACTCTGGATGGAAAGAACAGTTATTCCGGAACTTCATAACGGAATGGTTGGAGATAAGAGGGTTCGCTCTTTATTAATCAACCAATTTGTACAAGGATTAAGTAGGAATAGGCGTACTGACCCATTTACTAGAGGTAATACTACATATATGAAATTACCTATTGATATGATGAACGTAAGAACTGAATCAGACCAGGCAATGTTTAGTAGATACCAGAAAGATTTTGCGGCACTGAAGAGAATTAATCTGCAAGGATTACCTCTTACTGACTGGTTCTTCTTATATAACTTAGTTGTTAATAAGAATAAGTACGGTGCTGACAGACTTACTACTTTACTGAACACATTTGATAAGACTGACGTTAGTGACTTACTAATAGAGTATCAAAAGTATGTAGGACAATCAGACTACGATTTGGATGTTAACATGGATACATTCTCATTAGAAGATGCACTTATTAGAATGGCTCCTATTATTAGTGAAAGTGCCAAGGGTAGAGCTAGAGATAAGTATATTAGAATGAGAAATGAAGAAACAGGTCGTCTTGAACTATATGAAAGGGACGGAGAAGACTACTATGAAGTAAATGACATCCCAGACCCAAGTAATATAGACATGCGAAGGTTATATGACGATTACTTCGTTATTAGAACTCCAAATCAGAATGCTAAAATGAAAGAGTTAGTCCTTAGTAGGAATGATTCTATGGAGAATATAGTTAATAAGATTAAGAGCTTAATGGAGCGCAATACTATACAAATAAGAATTAATTGTTAACATGAGTTGTACAGTAGAATTTTTAGTACATTCTAACGAGGGGGCCCCTAGCTTATTTAAGCTAGAGGTTCCTGATGTTAGTGAAATGTCTTTAGAAGATGCAATAGGAGCATTAATGGGAAATGTAGAGAGTTATAATGATTTTATTAATGCAGTAAATTCAGGAGGATTTCCTATTACAGCTTTAGATTCCAAGAATCTTGGCAAGGACGGATTACCAATTGGTAACTATAATTTAAATACAATTAAGAATGAGTTCCCAACTCCAAATATTACCTACTTAGTAGACAAGTTGCAAGGGGAAGGTGAAGACTTAAATAGGAATAATATACTACTCACTAATGCTAGATTTAGCCTTGCTTGGAATACCAATTATGGTATATTTAGAGACACTAGTGGCAGTTTGGCAGTTATTAAGCCTAAAGAAGAATATATAGAGACCTATCTAAAGCAAAGATATGTGAATACAGTATTAGATAAGGCTCCTAAAGAACAAGTTCAGGAAGTAAACAAGAATATAGAGTCTGCGTTAAAAATGCTAGCTGCAAGTAATGATACTTCATCTAGAGTGCAGACTATCATGAAATACATAGGATATGACTTTAACACCAATAGTATTCATGGTAATGTTATACCTGCTTTTGTGAATTACTTCTATACTAGTGCTACTTTCAATGATGCATTATATAAGAATGAGCTTGTTAGTAAATTTAATGAGCTGTTTAATCAAATAATAGGTACTCCTACTACTGAAATTCCTTCTTATTCAGATATTACAGTTCAAGCACTAGTAGATAGAGCAGAAGTATCTGGGAACTACTTACGTATATCTAAGAAAGATATGCAAGACTTTATGGATGCTTATAGCTACGGAGAACTGTCTGATGAATCTATAGTATCTACTATACAAGACTTGAATAATAAAATTGACAATGAGAAGTTCTTAGACATTGCATTTATAAGTGATGGGGGAATATTATTAAGAAATACGTTTAAGCAGCCGGAGTTTGACAAGACTATAGTTAACACAGAATACTCTGGAGAGTTAATAGAGCCTATTGAAACTGTAGGGGGTTATAACATCGCTAAATATAATGACAGATATTATATAGACAGTAGGATTGTTACAACTTCAGACGGGCTGAAAGGAGCAGGAGTAGATAATCTCAAATATGCTAGAAGTATTGCCAATAAACTATTAGACAGACCTATAGATTTGAAATCGGTTACTAGTAAACTCAAAAATGGAAGTTTAGCAATACAAAGTTATCAATCTTTACAAATTGGAGACAGATTCTCCGTTTTGGATATAGAACTAAATGATAACATAAAGCTATACAATGATAAGGATTTAGTTAAGAGTATTACTTTTAACAACTTCATATCAGAGCTTAATAAGAAGCCCCAATATAAGAAACTAATTGGCATACTTAAAGAGCAGGGACTTAATATAGAATCTATACTTAACACTCAAGAGAAATTGGAGACTTTCTTCTTATTAAAGAATCAATTAAGAGACCCAGACATTCATGCTTCTCTATATAACAGTAAAGTACCTAGTATGCTAACTCAAGACAAACTAGACTATGAGCTGCAATTAATGACAGAAGCTTTAAATACAATTCAGAATGCTACCGAATCTGTATATGAAGTAACTGGGGCAAATGGGGACAAATACTCATTCAGAAAGCTAGAATCAGAAAGAAGTGTACCAGTTCACAAGAAAGTACCCAGGTCATTTAAAAGTGAAATGGTAGAGATAGCCAATCACCTTAGTAAGAACTATGGCATTAATGTTAACGTAGTTACTGCTAGAGAGATAGCTTCTAAATTCAGAGGAGTGATTCCTAATGCTGGAAGAACTAATGCATTTATTTATAATGGAGAAGTCTATCTAAATGTAGACAGAGCTACTACAGCTGATTCACTGCATGAGTTTGCACATTTAATTATGGGTTCTATGAAGAGGACTAATCCAGGTCTTTATTATGGGCTAGTTGAACAGGTGGAGTCTCTGGCGAACTATGATGATAAACTAGAAGCATTTAGGATGATAGGAGATACTAGAGCTGTTCCTGACTTGAATGAGGAGATATTTGTTACAGAGTTTGGTAATTACTTCGCTAGAATCGCAGAGCCTTGGTTTGAAGGTAAAGAAGCTTCACTAGAGGAAATGGGGAGAATATTTAAAGAGAAGACTCAAAAGACATTCCAAACTAGTGATGATATTAAGAATGAGAAGTTAGGAAGACTTCTTAATATGTCTATAGATAACATTATGTCTGAATTTGGTAGTGCACTTATTAATAACGATTTGGCAGCAGGTTTTGATATGAACTTAGCTTCTGAATCCCGTACTATAACTAACTTAATTCAGAAATTGATAAAGAGTGGTAACTTAAAGGAGAATTGCTAATGGCTTGTTCATATAGTTTAAATATAAATGGTCAAGTAGTACAATTTGGGGAGGGCAATAACAACTATGCCGACCTATTTGACTTCTTGATAGCACATAAAAATCAGATAGAATATGGTCTTATATCTGACATTGTACTTAGTCAGGACACTAAGCAAGCTGAAATAGTAGCTAAGCTAAGAGGTATCAGAAGTGAAGCTAGACTTAGAGAAGACGGAGTAGATTTAACTGGGGGAGATATAAGTTATACTGCTTCTGACGGTAATATGTCCGTTACAGATTTCTTAGAGAAAGGAAGGTCTGGTGACGGTGAAGGCGCATTAATTCAGCCCTTTAATGTTACTAATTGGAGAGGCAGAACTGTTACTGAATTAATGGATAAGGAGAAGATTAGTAGAGAAGAAGCACATGCTAGAGTAGACCAAACGTTAGAGATGTGGGATAGAATAGCTGAAACTGGTATTGATATACATTCTATGATTGGAGACTACTTTGCAGGGCATTATGACTTAGAAGCCCTGACTAAGAAATATGGAATGCAATACAACGAAGCTGTTATTAAATCATTGTATGATAATTTAGAAACACTTAAAAGTGAGCTATATAGAGCTCATGGTAAAGGTGCTAAAATAATGTCTCAATTTCTGGTTGATGCCAATACAAATGACGGACTTAAACTAGTAGGTTCTATCGACTTAATAGTTGTAGATGAAGAAGGACAACCTCATTTGTATTTATTTAAAAGTTCTACCAAAATTTCTAACGACTGGGATGCAGCTAAAGCATCTAAATATGATTATCAATTAGGATTTTACAGGCAGATGTTAGCTTCTAAGGGAATCCCAGTAAGAAATATGGAACTTAATATAATTCCAATGAAAATAGAAGGCCTAGATGAAGGTCCTTTAACAGATGTTCAGTTTGAGGCAGTACAAGACAGGAAGAAAGACACATCTTCAGCTGTTAATAGACTAGCTTGGGGAGTAGGAGAATATTATTCAAATATTAGTAACATAATACCTGTAAGGATTACTGATGAGACTGTAGGACATCCTATTAAGGACGGAGTGCTTAACACTCTATCAAAGTTTATTCCTAATCCTAAATTACAGAGTAGAATGGATAGAATAGACGTAGATTCGTTTATTCAAACTCAAGTACATGATTCACCACATCCTTCAGAAGGAAGGTGGTACTTTAGTGATTATTACAATCATAATAAACCTATCTATATTAAAGATACAGCTGATAAAGCCGTTAATGAAGAACTTAGACAAAAGGTTGAAGAATACTTAAAGAAGAGGGATAGAATCTTTGCAGAGAAGAGACAGGCATTTATATATGATTTGGACAAGGCTTTAAAGGGTTATAAACCTCTAGACCAAATAGTACCACCATCAGGGTTTAAGACTACAGCTTTTGTAGTAAGCACATTTCAAAAGTATGTAAATGACCCCGGTTGGGAAGTGGTTGATATGGAGAATCTTAAACAGCTGGGAATTATAGCTATTCATAATGTTATTACTAAGCAAGTGGACTTTGTGGCACTTAGTAAGCATGATTTAAATACTATTATACCACTGTCTTTAGGAACTACTATGTTGGGAGATTATGAGAAGGATGCATATGCCATGAATAATCCATGGTTATTAAGAGCTACTAGTGGTAATATAGAGTTGATGAAGATTATGGCAGCTATTAATGAGATGCCAGAAGTCTTCGGAGATGTATTTAGGATTGGAACATTTAAGGTCTTAAATGCAGATACATCTACAGCTACTATAGCTAATATGAGAAGCATAAGAGAAACATTCAACTTATTAGCAAAGGAGACTGGAGTAACTAATAGACTTAATCAAGTTACATTTATGGATGAACTTGAGGTTTTAAAAGGAGAGTTCTTAGCACTTATGAGTAGACCTGATGCTACTCCCAGAACCCAGCAAGAATTAAACACTAAAGTACGTAAGGCATTATTTGACATAAATGTAAACGATAAAGCTGCTACAGCCGACAGGTTAGAAGATATAGCCAAAACGTTGTATACTTCATTCCCAACTATCCTTGAGAAAGCATCAGTGGAAGATATAATGAAAGAGAACTCTAATACTGGTATAGAAAGATTCTATAAAGCAGTTCTAGGAACGATGCTTTATTATAGGGATATTCCATTTACACAGCCGGAGAAGATGGGAAGATATACTCGTAAAGGAGCTCCATTATCAGGAGGTATGGATACTAACCCTGAACTAATTCCAGAGAATAATATTAGACAGGCTGTTAAATTAGTAAGAAAGGCATTTGATGGGGTTACTAGGAAGACTGAAGAGTATTACTATCCATTTTTTAACGACTACGTTAAAGCCTTATGGAAGGATAAGGGATACTCAAACGCCAGAAACTTAGTAATAGGAGACCAGACTAAAATATACGACAATATGTTTAGAAGAAATCCAGACGGGTCTCTAAATGAGCAAATGCTGTTTGCTAATCCTTACGATAATAGTACTCCACTGTCATCTGAAGAAAGAAGATTCTTGAAGAAGATATTATGGGATATCAACAAGTACAGATTTAATCTGGAAGGTAAGTCAGAATCTGACCCAGAAGTGGCGCAACTAAAGAAACAAGACAAATGGTTCTGGGTACCATTGCAGCAGACTAATAATAAGATATTACAAATGGGAATTGCTAAATGGGCTAGCCAAGAAACTAAAGATGTTACTATGAAATTTAAAGACTTCTGGAATAGAGAAGAGAATGATGCATATTCGGAGGAAGAATATACAGCTAAGTCTGACATGATTACTAGATATGAAATGTATAATAGGTTTAACATTTCTGAATCTAGTGAAGACGCCAGACAGGCATTACTAGCACAATACAATTCTGATTTCTGGGAACGTAATTTGGAATCATTAGTAACTAGCTATGTGTTCGCCGCAGAGCGTAAAGATGCCTTTGATGATGTGCTCCCGGCAATTAAAGCAATTAAACTATTAGCTCTTAACTATGCTAAAGAAACTGGTGTTGATTTAACAGTGTTTAATGAGACAATGGATAATTACCTTAAAATTGCAGTATTTAACCAATCCATTATTAGTGAGGAAGGTAAACAGCTATACCAAGCTGTGGGTCCTATTAAGAGATTAGCATCCTTCGGATTGTTGGCATTTAATGTTACTGGTGGAGTCAGAGATGTATTTGACGGAATGTGGAAGAACTCTGCAATGGCTTTCAGTAAGATGTACTACACTGGAGAGAAATTTACTTATAAAGAATTATTACAGGCCGGAGCTATTATCATGAAAGACGGGCCAGACTTTTTATCAAGAGTTACTAAGATAGAGGCTCTTAATGCTAGAATGAGGCTCGCTGATTTTGATATGAACAAGTTGTCACAGAGGTTAGTAAGTAATAAGTCAGGATTATCCAATCTATCTAGGTACACTTACTGGTTTACTACAGCACCGGATTACTATAATAGGATGACCATGTTTATAGCTCAAAGTCTACATGATGGGACTTGGGATGCTATAGAAATGACTAAGGACGGATTAAAGTATGATTGGAAGAAAGACAAGCGGTTAGCCGCTTATGCTTCTGGTAATAAGAGTAATCCAGATTATAATAAGCAAAGAGGTCTGTATCTATCTATGATGAAATCTTTTAATGAAACTGAAGGTTTAAATCTAAAAGAAGGTGATGCATTACCATTTGCCTATACACAGGACGAAGTACTTGCTATTAAGACCTTATCAGATTTAGTTTATGGTTATTATGACCATGACGGAAGAATGCAAGCTGAGAAGACCTTTATGGGAGCGTTGCTTGGTCAATTTAAAACATTCTTGTCCGCAACCAGGAATGCTTATTTGCTAGAACCAAAGAACTATGGACTGGCAGGTAGAGTTCAAGCTAAAAATGATAATGGAGACCTTCTATGGTACAAGGATATAGTAGACGACAATGGAGAAACCAAAACCATAGTAACTACAGAGAATACAGGAGTGCCGGTAGAAACTTGGGCTGACAGATACCTAGAGGGAATCTTTTACACCCTTAAAGATGCTTGGAGGGAATTTAAATCCGGAGGTCTAAAAGGAGTTAAAGATAACATATGGAACGAAGATACTGGTGTCAAGAAATCTAATTTAAAGAGATTAGGACATGACTTAATGCTGTGGTTGTTATTAGGAGTTCTAGGTCAGTATCTAATAAGGTTGTGGGCTGAAGCCAGAGAGGAAGATAGAGACCCATTAAATCCTACCATGTCTAGGGCTATGGAAGATACAGTGTTTAGTCTATTCCAGAGAGGATTTACCAATTCATTTGGCGATGTAACTCCTATCAATACTATGTTGAGTTTAGTTAATAATTCGGAACCTGTATCTATTGGATATCTTAGCACGGTGTTCAATAATACCTATGAATTTGCATTTGGAGATAAGACTCTATCTCAATACTTTATGGGAACTACAGGATTCGGTAGAACTTTCAAGGGAGCTACTACTGAACTAAAAAATATAGCTAAATTAGCAGCTGACACAGTTAAAGAAGATACAGAGTAATAATCAAAAAAAAATGGCCTGTACAGTAGAGCATTACACTCCACCATACAGGCCATTATTGTTTATTGAAGCACCCCTAAGGTCTCCATCATAGTTGCTACTTTGACAATTAACTCACCGAGAGTTCCGTTATTATCAATAACATAATCGTAGTCATTATAATCATCCAAAGCATGTTCTGAAATATGATTATCTAGTAATCCAGTATCTCTGTTTACCTTAATGACAATTCCTTTTCTATCTTTGATAGCCTGGACTTCATTTGGAAACCTAGTATCTGGCATAATCCAACAAGGCTCTACTGTATTCATGTGTGCGAATACAGTATTACCGTATTCATCAGTACCATAAGTAGGATAACTCTTGAATTTCCTTTCATAGTCAAACATCATAGATTTAACCCATAGGTTAGGGTCAATAGTTCTTCCCACTTCAGTACCTAGTACTTGTAGGAACTCTCTATGAGTCATAGGCTCCCCTTCACTATTACTAATTGGAATATATGTAAATGATTCTTTGATACTCTCTGTCTCAAAGCTTGACTTATCACAACCCAATATAATGGACGCACACTGTTTCAGCTTCTCTGCCCATGGATGTTTCTCCCATACACTAAGTATAGGAGCAATATCCTCACTTTCACAGACAGCTTCAAAGTGTTTAGCATTCAGAGTTACTTCTCCCCATAGTTTAGAAGATTTAAGCCAACTTATATACCGAATGATATTACAAACTGTATCTTTACCGCTTTGCTTCTTACCAACTATACCTATAATCATTCTTCTAGAAGGGTTATTTCATCGTCGCTATACTCACAATCTCTTACTTCTAAATCTCCTAGGTCTACTGTGTCGTAAGCCTTTTCCCAAGCTTCGTCTTCGCTGTCGGCTTCAACTTCTATGTCAAAGCATAGACGACATCTAAGCTGTCTATCGATACTTACATTATACTTCGGCATCAGTAGTAGCTATTACTAACTCACCAGAGTCAATTGCTTTACGAATGTATCTCATTAATGTGATAGGTTTCGGATACTCTGCTAGAAATGTAGTAGTTCCTACATCATCTCTGTCATTCATGTCTATTGGAAAGACAATAGTTTTATCACCAGCTATTATTTGATAATAAAGTACACCAGCTATAGCATGTGATATCTTAGCTGGATAAGGTAAGGTTACAATTTCTTTTAGTGTCATATTATATTACACAAGATTTTACTAAATCAGCAATCTGTTTACCGTCTGCGGCAGGGAACATAGCTTTAAGCTCTTTGATAATGATTCCCATCTTACTCTTAGGAATCTTAGGCCCGTCTTCACATCCTTGTAATGCACAGACTTCTACCAGCCCTAAAGCAAGTACTTTATCGTCAGGGACCTCGGGCAGAAATTCATTCAAGATAAGAGATTCTGCCATTTCATTATCATATAAATCCTGACGACCTACCATACGGTACTGTTCGGCATTATCAATGCGCTGGTCACGTAACTTCTTAATAATGGCTACTTCAGCAGCATTGTCAAGAGGTTTAGCATTCTTAGCAGTTGCATAGTTGCTAAATTCCGTCTTAATTGCACGGAGGACTGTAGTCCGAACAGCATCATGGTTCTTCATGGACTCCATAATTAAGGAGTTTAATTTATCATTCCACATATCATTTCTATTTAAAATGTTAATAACTCGGTTAGCATCCTCATTAGTAATACCTACGTTACCATTAGTTCTTACTAAGAACTTGTTCTGGCAAGACAACATTTCTCTATCATCATCCAAAATTGCATAGACGTAAGGTTCGGTTTGAGAATTTAACCACTCTTGGATTTCTTTACCTCTATGGTCTCTAAAGGGAGTGGTACTATAAATTTGGAACTTTAACCCAGCTTTGTCAAATACTGATTGTAAGTTAGAATCTGCTCTCCAAGAAGAACTAACTATTACCTTACAGTCTGTTTTACTAACTATATCGTTGATGATATCAACACATTTTGGGTCGAAGTCACCTTGAGGATATACATGGTCTTTATTCCATTCTTCGTGATACCACTCGTCACTATTAAGAACTCCGTCTACGTCCAGAAATAAATATTTGTTAATCCTTTTCATAGAATGTTACTTGTCTAGAGAATCCATTCTCCAGTATATCCTTGTCTGGTGATACTTCATTCTCAACATCTGCCGAATATTCTTCTATGTACACTTCAGTATCAACATTCTGTATGGTACATCCAGCAACCCAAACACAATCACCCTTATCCATAATAACTTCATAGGGCAGTGCTGACCTGTAATCAGTATGATAAATTTTACCAGTTTGTCCAACTTCTGTATAAGCGGAGTCTAGGACTACTTTGACCTTAGTGCCTTTAGCTAAAGCATATCCCTTTCCTTCTAATACACAGACACTGGTGTCCAATTTATGTAGTTTGTAATTACTTAACTGTATTGCATACAATGAATGCTCTGATAAAGTCATGGAATACACACAAAGTAAATCACCATATTTGAGGTCTTTTGTATCCTCTCCTACATACTTTATACAATCGTCAAGGTATATTCGCGCAATAGGTTCAGGAGTCCAAATTTGGAAGTTTCCAGAAGGGTCTAGTAAGTCATTATAAACTGGAATGATGAGAGCATCTTCTAGCTCATTTCTGTATCTATAATCTGCTCTAATTGCTAACATACTATCCCAACGTACTTCTGACTCTCTTATGCCTGGATTGACTACAGTACCGTAAGCTCCTTCGACTATATGAGTATCTTTTGAAGAAACCATTCTAACTCTTGTTCCCTCAACAATTTTAAACTTTCCCTTTTTCAGATTCATGTTTCATAAATTCATCTGTTAATTCAACTCCTAATTGACATATCTCTTTAAATGACCTCTCATGTAAGAGGTCATTGTTATTGATTAATGCTAATGTAAATTCAAATCTCAATCTTTCATACTTTTCATGTTGCTCATTAGCTTCCTTTTGAGCTTCAGCTGCTTGCTGTGCAGCTTTAATACCCTCCAGGAACTCACCCCAATCTTTACTGTTGTCCATAGAAACTAGGGTTTAGATATTTCATAGTGTGCCTACGTAATATATTCTCTGCTGTACCAGAATCCCATTTAGATTTGCTTCTTATAAAGGCAATATCCTCACTTGAAGCATTGGTCATAGCAGAATCACGGTCTCTATCTGTCTCAAATCCACCTACATAATGTACAATAGGACAATCATCTATGGTATATGGGTCATCATCCTCGCATAAGTCTGCATTGAGCTCATCTACCATGTCAACATGATAAAAACCGTCTTGTCCAGCTACGCCTACTCTAAACCTAGGTTCAGAGAACATATGATAAATGCACAAAATACATGGAGGACACTCTGTATCATCTGTATTCTCCTTAATGTAATTTGCTATGAAATTAGCTGCCATTTCATCACAACCCCTACAATCTCCGACTACAAATTCACAGTCATCGTAATTATTGTTGCATGTATCTATCACATCAACAATTGCTGGAACGTAGAACTTCTCAAATTCTTCAGGAGTTATGTCTCTGTGTCCACTAATAAAGTATGTCATTCAGCAAATAAATCGTCTAAACCCTCTACTTCTTCATAATCTACATAAGTATAAAAGATACCTTCAATGAGATGCTTATGATTAAATGCCCACTGGTAATTATCAAGGTCAGATATTTTAACCCACATGATAGCCTTTACCTCATTCTCCTCTCCACCTAGCTGTCCTTTGATAGCATTAGTAGAAATTCCAATATGACTCTCGTCTACTACAGCCATGAACCTCATAGTGACATTCTGTCTGTTAGAGTCTTTCGGGTTATCGTTAACGCTACACATATAAAGAGCACTAGGTTCAATCTTAACTCCAGTTTCCTCGTAGATTTCCCTAGAGCAAGCTTCTGCTAATGTCTCATCAAAGTCCAAATAGCCACAAGGACAGTTCCAATATCCTTGAAAGTCTGGTGCTCCTTCACCTCTTTGATTGGCAAGAACACACCATTCATCGTTAATTTTACAGAATATAAATCCTGCAACAGCTATACTACGGTGAACCCAAACTGTCTCACCAGCGTGCTCACCAGTTTCAATTTTAATAGGATAATTCTTCATTAATAAAATTCTTTAACTAATTCAACCTTATACATATAAGTTATATTGGTCAATAAATGCTTCTACAGTATCTTTTACAAATGGCTGGATATACACTCCAAGCTTTACTCTATTGCGAATGCAAGTAGAGCATATTGTTATTTGCGGAACATATACAACATGCACATTCTCCGGAAGGTCATGTGGGGTCTCCTCTCCACTTACCACCATGAGGAATTTATAGTCATACAATATTACAGACCCTTTATGCCATTCAGGAATATCCTTGTAGGTTTCTGGAGTAGTAATGATTACTAATTCATCCTCTGGCATTCTAGACCTCAATTCCTCTAGTACAACGTATGTAGGTATACCTCTGGGATAAGCAGGACCTGCTAAGTCTTTCTCTACATCACTTACATGTACAAAAGGCAAACTGTCGAATTGCATACAACTCATAGCATACCTATATGAAAATTTAGAGCTATTTTCCTTCCATAAGTTTTGATATGCAGGAATTACTAATACTCTATCCACCTGATTGGAGTTAATAGCTCCCATTACCACATTCACATGCCCGATGTGAGGAGGGTCAAATGAGCCAAAGAATAATCCTACTCGCATTGCATTGCCTCCTTAACTGCTGCTTTAACTATACTATCAAGTTCATGCTTGCACTTCTTACAGTCTCCTGCGTGTGTAAACCAATAGGCTCTCCAGTAATACTCATGTCCATTAATCAACATCTTCTTAATGTCCCCATTGCGACAGGTTCCGACTGTTTCATAGCTATCTGTTACGTTATTACTGGGAGTACAACTAGAAAGGAGCCAAAGCAAGGCCAAGGCTCCATAATACAATTTCATTTTCATCTAAATCCAATTTTAGGTCTATCACTTTCAATTTGTTCACCACCATTGTCTGTGCCTAAGTTATAAACATCACACAATGCCATGTCTTCAGTTACAGGTTCTGTTTTACCAAGTTTGACAGCTAAGGCAGTAGCTTTATCTTTGGTAAGTTTGCCAAATTCATATTTAACTTTCAATCTTCCTTTACGTAATAATGCTTTATCAATACTACTAATATCAGCATTAAAGGTACATATGAACTTAAGGTTTAAAGAGTCTCCGAGTATACCATCTGACAGGTTTAGTAAAGAGGATATTCTGTGATTTCCTTTAGTGTCCCTACTTACTAATAAGTCCTCGCAGTCTTCTACTACAAACACTGAATCTCTCTTATTAGTAAGAAGTTCAATAAATGAAGCATCTCCAATGTATTGAAACGTAGAAGCATCTAAGAACACAAACTTCTTACCTGGATTGTCGGCTATTAGCTTTCTAATATAACTAGTCTTACCGCAACCAGGAACTCCGTGTAATATGGCAATTCCACTCTCCTTGGAATTTATCATATCGGTTATTTGTTGATGTGGTAAGTCATCATTATAATTAGATTGTATATCACAATCTTGCTCTTTTACCTTCATGAGTGTAGTTCTGAATCCTTGATTACTGTAGGTTACGTATTCCATAGTAGCTTTAGCCTCTTTATATACCAAGCAATCTACTATTTCTTTTGGAATATCATCAGTATTCAACATTAGAATTTCTAGGTCCTGAAGGTCTATAATATACTCATCAGTGAATAAGAAGTAATCATCTCCCCACCTTATATGAACTGCATCTGGAAACAACTTTAAAAGGTTGTGCTGAGTTGCCCAATAGTCTATAGGTTTGCCCTTGGAAATAGATTCAATCTTTCCTTTAGATTCTGCATCTGACCATTCTCGTCCTTCTGGTAAGTCTACTGCATAATAATCTGACCTAAAAGTTGCCCTATGTGGAGCTCTTCCATGTATCTTCATAAATACAGCGGCTAATGCAGAACATAACCCATAAGTTGGGGCTATGACTACATCATAACACTCTTTAATAGCTGTGTGAACTCTTCTTTCTAAATCATTCATATAATTCCCTAGATATATAAATTGGAGCTTTCTTACGTTTAAATTCGGAAGCTAAATGTCGGCTCCAAACCTTATTGACTACATCTTCTCCATGTCTAGCACATAACTGTGACCAGCAATCAGATTCTGCCATTTCATCATGTGGGTGCATGATTTGTCCAGCTGAGTCGTAGCTCTTCCTAAAATTCTCGAATGGAATGAATCTACTAAGAATATCATCCACAGTAGCGTAGTCCTTAGCGCCTATCTGGTCTAAGTCACTATTACTAATACCAAGACCATCAGTGGGAACTAGCTTGCAAGAATTATATATAGCACATGACATTGCTTTATAATTATCGCAAGTTTCTTTATAATCATTACGAAGAGCTTCTAAAGCTTTACTTTTATAATGGTCTTGCAAATAGTTTGCCAGTCCGTAAACTTCAGTCTTCCACAGGTCTTGAATAGGGTCAAAGTCACCTACATCACCATGAATAGTCCAGAATCCAAGCTGATATTCAGTTTGATTATCTGTACTCATTACTAATCCCTTGCGAATAGATGCTATATCATAAAGATGTATCATTCTACATCTAGCTTGTATATTACCATTAGCAATAGGAGTTCTGCCAGCAAGCTCTTCTAAATCACTTACCCAATACCAGTCATAACCCTTACAATCTTTAATTAGTCCTGTATCAGCACAAAGGTCAAATAGAACTGATTTATAAGAACTGCTTAGATTGAATACTTTAAACTCATCACAGAAAGCCTCTCCAACAAGTTTAGATACATCAAACTCATCACTCTTATTCTTAATAGGAAGACTTCTACCTATAAGAGGAATGCCAGTTTTCTTACTAACCTCATGGCAGATAGCAGCGACAACAGTGGAGTCTATTCCCCCACTGATGCCTAATACCATTACCTTAAGGTTGTTAGAAGTAACGTATTCAGCTGTTTTATCAACTAATACATTAAATACATGTTCATAATTTAGTTCACTCATAATCCTAATTCAGATAAACAAGATTTTACTTCTCTCATTTCACCAGTATGTTTGCCTTTATCATCCGACAGCTTAACACAACCGTAAACAGGTTGATTAACATTCATTTGACAGCTAATAAGCTTCATCACTATGTTAGCTGGCTTAAATCCAGTATCATTAGTAAGATTAGTACCTATTCCAAATGAGCACCTGATTCTACTTCCACAATACTCCATAATGTCCTGACACTTATCAAAATCCAAAGCATTACTGAACACTATAGTCTTAGTAGTGGGGTCTACTCCAAGTTCTTTATAACGAGCAATCATACTGTTTATGAATTTGAACTCATCGCCAGAGTCACATCTTACTCCGTCAAACAATTTAGCTTGCTTGCGAGACAGGTTCTTCATGAACACTTCAGAAGTATATGTGTCAGACAATGCTATTCCCAAATCACCGTCATACACATTTACCCAATTCTCAAGAGCCATGTAATTAGCCTGTTTATAGCCATACATAGCACCGTGGAACATGAACCACTCATGCGGATGAGTTCCCATCATAGGCATTTCATATTTCATAGCCAGATAGCAGTTAGAAGTGCCAGTACAATAGATAGAACCTTCCTTAATTGCAGATACTACCTCATCCTGTACATTATAACTAAACCGTCTTCTGGTACCAAATTCAGAGAATTTTATTCCTGCAACATTCGATAACCTTAACTTAGGTTCAAGCTTCTTAATGACTTCTGACATGTCGCAGTTGTTACCTAATACACGATTACGTAGTTCGGATATAATGGCTAGAATAGGAACTTCATACAATGTTACTTTGTACAGATAGTCAGTAACAGTAATATGAAGATGTTTCTTGTTATCAAGCCATACTTGCACTTTGCCAGAGTTAAACCTGAAAGAATATAACCATTCCCAGTAGACTTGTGGAACAAATCTACAGTTAGAAGTCATATAATCAAGTTCACTATTGGTAAGACGCAACATTCCAAGATTACTTAACTCCAAGTACACCTTCTGAACAAAGTCTTCTGGATACTCTGTCAAGTCACGGTCAAAGAACTCAAATGTTCCTCTAGCTTGAGGAAATAGTTTCATGTAAGCATACGAAGTTGTAAATTTATACAAATCCGTATCAAGAATAGATTTTACTATCATTTCTCTTTAAATTTATCAATTAATCTCTCCATTGCTAAGTCAATGAGCTGCAATGATTCTATCATTCTGTCTGTCCTCTCTTGCTTAGTAAGATTCCTGTATTCATTGAATTTAACAACAGCATCACCGAGAGTTGCAATTATAATTACCGTATTTACATAAGGCAACAACCCTAGAATTGTGAGTAAAGTAACTACTCTACTTGTCATATAGGGTCTAATGTCCTTCTTTAGATACATTCTAAATATCATAAATGCGAAGAACAAAACCGATACTGAATAAATTAATCCCATTTTAAACCACAGTTTTTAATTAAATTAGCAAGTTTATCTCCACCATCTATGGATGCAATATACTTAGTGTCTACTACAATGTTATCTTTATAGCCCATAGCTATCAAATCACATATAGTTTCATGCACACAGTAGTCTCCAGCTATACCAACTACCCTGATTTCGTTATCTGGGTCAGATTCGAAATCAAGTAATATATCTGATATAACAGAGAAGCTTTCTAAATTATCAAAGATACTATATTCTTCCTTGTCAGGACTATTTCCTTTAATGAAGATGTCTGTATCCTTATGATAAGGATAGTTGTCTATCACACTCCATAGTGGGGCATATACACAACTTCCAGCAGTACCTTTAACACAATGTGAAGGCCATTGACCTCCATTTTCTTTAAAGGAGCAGTGATTAGATGGGTGAAAGTCCTTAGTAACCATTATATAGTCACAGTCAATATCACCGTTTAGTAATGCGTCGGTAAGGGCATCCATCTTCTCCTTAGCTCCTTCCACAGCTAAAGACCCACTGATGAAATCCACCTGTGGGTCTACAATTAATAAAATCTTATCCATACTTACTTAGAACATGCTGCTATTGCGGCAACTATTAGCAGTATTAGAAGTAACACTAATACAATACCTATAGCTAAGACTACAGGCATCCACAGTGGAGCAAGTACCCACCACCATGACCATGTTGCAACAGCAGTTGTTCCTGTTAATTTAAGAGTTACAAATACTATAGCTATAGCCGTTAATAGGCTAGAGCCGCCAGATGTATAAACTACCTTTTCAGTTGGCATTCTTTTAAACATTCAAATATAGAGGTTTGTAAGAAACTACATAATCTTCATTTACTAACGATACGTTAGAGAACTTCATGCCATTAAATTCCTGTATTCCATGACATCCACTGTGAATGTGTCCGCAGAAACAATGTTTAGGTTGTTTACGCATGATTTCATCGGCTAACCATGTATTACCCGCATCTTTTCCTGCCCACGCTCCTTCATGTATCTCACCAAGCCCACACAGCTTAGGTGCATCGTGAGATATAACAATATCACAGTATTC